>Ga0164295_10000085_pt1 | contig 78219 bp, 87 predicted proteins | sample GEODES006metaG_FD_111798 | JGI IMG/M metagenome (GOLD analysis project Ga0164295, IMG submission 111798) | Oligotrophic lake water microbial communities from Sparkling Lake, Wisconsin, USA - GEODES006 metaG | ecosystem: Environmental > Aquatic > Freshwater > Lake | place: USA: Sparkling Lake...
AAAAACGCTTGGGAACACGTAGAACATACCTATCAAGCAATTAAAAATAAATTTCACCCTCCTTTCTGGTATTTTGCCGATATTGAAAATAGTTGGGATTATTTGACTGATATTCCAAACTCAATACAAGAAAGTACAATTGCTAGAACACCAGAATGGAATGAAAATTTTAGAATTGGTACCGAACATTATAAGAAAAAACACGGTATGGCACCAACAGAAACACCTATTGTACACCCACAAGCTGTACAAAACACAATAAATTATTTATACTCAACAAGATAATATGATAGATTTTAAAGACGTAACTTTCATTATCCCGGTAAGGTTTGATAGTGAGGATAGAAAAAGAAATTTTAGAATTACAATTGCATTTTTAGAAAACCATTTTGATACCAACATAATCGTTATGGAATCAGACAAGACTTCAAACGAAGAATTTGTTAAATCAATATCAGAAAAATTAACTTACGTTTTTGAAAAAAATGACAGTCATTTATTTCATAGAACAAAAATGTTAAATGATATGACCAAGATGTCTAAAACAAACTTTGTTGTAAACTACGACATTGATGTTTTATTCAAACCAGAACAGTATGTTGCTTCTAGATTTGCTTTAGGTACCGGTGCCGATTTTGTTTTCCCGTATGCTGGTAAATTCTATGATATACCACCGACATATTTTGATAATATATCAAATAACGAATTTGATAAGATTAATTTAGACACTTGTACTTTATTTAATCCAAATTCATTGGGTGGTGCAATATTTTTTAAAAAGGATTCTTACACTAAAATTGGTTTAGAAAATGAAAACTTTGTTTCCTGGGGACACGAAGACTGGGAAAGAATTGGAAGAATAGAAAAAATGGGTCATAAAATTTATCGAATAGACGGTGTACTATATCATTTAACACACCAAAGAACACATAACAGTTCTGATGCAAACCCTATGTATAATCATAATGGAAATGAATATAGGAAAGTTATGTCAATGAATAAAGAACAATTAGTGGAACACATAAAAACTTGGAATTGGGTTAAATGATTGGTATTAGTTTAGCCGGAGGTTTAGGAAACTATATGTTTCAGATATCGGCAGCGTATAGTTTTGCTCTTGAGAACAATGACAGTTTTATAATTGACGAAAGTAAAATTGTAACTGTTCATAAACATATGTCAACTTATAAAACTAATATTTTTAGAAATCTAAATTATGGTTTAGTTTTTTATGAAAATCAATATCAAGAACCGTTTTTTCACTATAAAGAGATTCCATCTTTAAAAAATTTATTTATGAACGGGTATTTTCAAAGTGAAAAATATTTTTTAAAACACCGGGAAGAATTGTTAAAATTATTTTCAATCGATGATTTCAATAAAAGTTTACTTGAAAAAAAATATAGTCATATTGATTTTGAAAATTCTTGTTCTATTCACGTTCGTAGAGGTGACTATTTAAATTACGAAAATATCCACCCAACTTTAAATCTTGAATATTATCAAAAATGTGTTAATGAAACTTTATCTAAAAACATATTAATTTTTTCGGACGATATTTTATGGTGTAAAGAAAATTTAATTATCCAAGATAAAAACGTAATCTTTATTGAAGGAAATACTGATTACAATGATTTATGGTTAATGTCTATGTGTCGTGAAAATATTATCGCTAACTCGACATTTTCTTGGTGGGGTGCTTGGTTAAATAATAACAAAAACAAAAAAGTGTTTGCACCAAAAATTTGGTTTGGTACACATTCAAAACACATTACAGATGATCTAATACCAACAGAATGGAAAAAAATATAAAAGCAAAAACATTGGGCACTTTACACAAAGAACTTTTTTTTAATAAAAAAGTCTCAATATCTTTCGATTTACCAACAACTGTAATCGATGCCGACTTTAAGGTTCTGGTACAGATAGAACCACCATCAATTCAAGACATAGTACAAATGATTATATATAGTCAAAATAAATTTGATATAATTTTTGCTTGGAATAATGACATACTTAATAAATGTACGAATAGTGTTTTATTCCCTTTTGGATCTTGTTGGATTAATGAAGAAGATCAAAAAATACATAAAAAAACAAAAGAAATCTCAATTATAGCTTCGCCCGCAAATAAAACGGTTGGTCATAGATTAAGACACGAAATCATACAAAGTAATATTATGGAATTAGATTTATTTGGTAGTGGTTATAATCCGATTGAAAATAAAATTACAGCTCTTAAAGATTACAGGTTCTCAATCGTTGTTGAAAATGAAAAAATAGACAACTGGTTTACAGAAAAACTTATAGATTGCCTTATTACCGGAACAATCCCTATTTATTGGGGGTGCCCAAATATAGGTGATTATTTTGACACTAGGGGGTTTATAATTGTAGATTCCATTGAAGACTTAATAATTAAGAAAAATATACTAAACGAAACTACATATTCTGAAATGTTACCCTATATTAAAATTAACTTTGAATTAGCAAAAAAATATACCGATTTTTGGTTGAGGCTTGAAAGTGAAATAAATAAAAAATTAAACGCATGAAGTTTTCAATTGTAATACCGACATACGAATATAATGGGTTAGCAACTAAATTGTTAGATAAATTACTAGAAAGTATTAATCAACAAACTTTTAATGACTTTGAAATTATTATCGTGGATCATAGTTTAGATGATGTTATAGAAAAGTATTTAGAAAGTTACCCAAACTTAAAAATAAAATATATAAAAAACAACATTGGTAGAGGTAACTCATCTATTAATATGAATGTTGGAATTAAAAATTCTATTGGTGAGTTTATCAAAATAATGCATATGGATGATTGGTTTTGTAATCCTAAAACTTTAGAGTTAATAAATAATGCAATTAATGAAAACACATTAAAAAAATGGGGTGGTGTTGGCTTTAATCATTTTTATGAAAACTTACAGACAACTGATAGACCAATTTTACCGTACATTGATTCAAACATTAGAACATTAATTGGGTGTCCAAGCGTTTCTTTCTTTATAAACGATAAAGAATCATTAAATCTTTTTGATGAAAACCTAATCATAATTAATGATTCAGATATGCACATAAGATTAGGTAAAAAATATGGTGAACCAATTTTTATTAACGAATATTGTGTGACGGTAAGAATGTCAGATAATCAAGTTTCTAATTTGGTTTCACACGAAAAACACACAAATGAAATAAACTATTATAAAACAAAAAACTTCTTATGAATTTACTATCAGAAATTGCAAATAAATATGCGTCAGATAAAGGTACTATTGCGCCATCGGTTGGGCATCACGGACCAAGACTCCATTTCACCTCCGTTTATGGTGAATATATGGAAAAAATTAGATTTGAAAAACTTAACATTTTAGAAATTGGCATTGGTTCAGGACCATCATTAAGAATGTGGTATGACTATTTTCCAAATTCAACAATTCACGCAATTGATATTGTAAATCAAAATGATAAAAATAATGAAAGAGTAACAACTTACGTTTGTGATCAGTCAAGTAGAGTTGAATTAGACGAACTAGCCTCAAGAATTGGTGGTTTTGATATAATAATTGATGATGGTTCACACGTTATTTCACATCAACAAATTTCACTTGGCACTTTGTTTAAATACCTTAAAGAAAATGGTCAATATTGGGTTGAGGATTTGCATACTTCTGATTCTGAAGCATGGCAAGGAAAAAGTTTATATGGTTATGATATGTCTTTTAATGAAGGTGAAGATAGTGTTTCAGTACTTGAGTCTTATATTAATACAAAAAAATTTAATAGTCCATTTTTAACTGTGTCAGAAAATATGTTTTTAACTGACAATGTAAAAGAATGTAAAATGTTTGAACTACCAAAAACTATGTGGGGTATAAATAAATTATGTTTATTAACAAAATGAAAAAATATTGTGGTGATTTGATTTGCACTGACGCAAACACTGATTTTATGGTCAAGGATGATTTTATAATTTCATATAATGAAGTTGTAAACACAGATACTAAAGGTTATTTGGGTAATTACGATATTAGATGGAGAATACACACAATTCTTTGGGCTGCTCACACCGTTAAAGATTTAGAAGGTGATTTTGTTGATTGTGGTGGTGGATTTGGATTTTTTATGTCGTCAATATATAAGTACTTGGATTTTGAGAATATAAGTAAACAGTATTTTATGTTTGATAGTTTTAAAGGAACAAGTCCTGAATACGATAACACTAATCATTTTTCTAAGTATGGAAGTTGGTATGATGATGTTGTTAGAAATCATGGTAATAAAAAAAATCTATCAATTATTGAGGGATATTTACCAAGCACACTTAAAACGGTAGACATTAAAAAGATTTGTTTTTTGAGTATTGATTTAAATTCGTATAAACCGGAGATTGAGTGTATGGAAGTACTTTGGGATAAAATAGTACCCGGTGGTATTATTGTTTTGGATGACTATGGGTTTCCAGGTTGTGAATCACAACTTTATCACCATAATGAATTTATAGAGAAAAAAAATAAAAAAATATTAACATTACCTACGGGTCAAGGTTTAATTATTAAATAAAAATGATAGTGGGAGAGTACACATACGGACAACAAAATATTAAAAAAATTTTTGTAAATGAGTTTCCTAACGTAAATTTAATAATTGGTAAATTTTGTAGTATTGCTTCAAATGTTAGTGTGTATTACGGACATGGTTACCACGATTCAAATAATGTATCAACATACCCTTTTGGTTATGTTCATAATCATATTTTTTTATCTGACAAATTAAACAATGGTAAAACAAATGGTGATATAATTATCGGCAATGATGTGTGGATAGGAGATAACGTTACCATAATGAGTGGTTGTAAGATTGGGGACGGTTCAGTTTTAGCAACTAATTCTCACGTTGTTAATAATGTTCCACCTTATTCTATATATGGTGGCAATCCCGCTAAATTAATTAAATATCGTTTTGATGAGGATACTATTGAAAAACTAATGTTAATAAAATGGTGGAATTGGGATTTGGAAAAAATTAAACAAAATCTTTATTTATTAAATAATAATAATAATATAAATAAATTTATTGAGTTGCATTTATGAAAATATTAATAACTGGTGGTGCTGGTTTTATTGGTACCAAAATTTGTAATAAATTAAAGGAGGATTTTGAAGTAATTATTTTAGATAATTTTTCACAACAGATTCACGGTGAAGAAACCCCAAAATTAATTGAGGGTGTGGATTACGTTTTTGGTGATGTTACAAGTACCGAAGACTGGAAAAAGGTTATGTTAAAAAACCCAGACTATATTATTCATTTGGCGGCAGAAACTGGAACTGGACAATCTATGGATGAAATTACTAGATATGTTAACACAAATGTTGTGGGGACTTCAGTTATGTTAGAATTTTTAAATAAAAATAAAACTAATGTAAAAAAAATAATTCTATCATCAACAAGGGCTGTTTATGGTGATTTAGAAAATAACTCTGAAACGCTAATAGTCGACCCAAAATCGGTTTATGCTGTAACAAAACTTGCTCAAGAAAATTTAATAAAAACATCAAGTAAAGTTCCTTATACAATTTTAAGATACCAAAATGTTTTTGGTGATGGACAAAGTTTAAATAACCCGTACACTGGTATCATAAGTATTTTTAGTAATTTATTTTTAGAAAATAAATCGGTTACGATATTTGATAACGGAACCCCAACAAGGGATTTTATCTATGTTGAAGATGTTGTTGACGCCACAATAAAATGTCTAGAAAATGTCTCAACTAATTATAAAACATATGACGTTGGTACTGGTACTGAAATAAAAATTTTAGATGTTACGCATAAACTAAAAAAATTGTCTAATAGTACATCTGAAATTATAATAACTGATTACCATAGAGATGGTGATATAATGTTTGCTAAAGCTAACACAACAAAAATAAAAACTGATTTAAATTGGGAACCAAAATTTACAATTGAGGATGGGTTAAATTTTTTTTATAATTGGTTTAAAGCGGAAAAAAATTTATGAAAATAGTAATAACTGGTGGTAGTGGTTTAGTTGGTCAAAATTTAAAAAAATATCTCCCAGATGGCATTTACCTTTCCTCAAAAGATTATGATTTAACAAAAGAATCGGATGTAATTAGTATGTATGAAAATCATAAACCAAATGTTGTAATTCATTTAGCGGCAAAGGTTGGTGGTATTTTAGACAACATAAACAAACCAGCAGAATATTTTACAGAAAATGTTTTAATGAATACTTTATTAATTGAGTACGCAAGAAAATACAATGTAAAAAGATTTATTGGTGTTTTAAGCACTTGTATTTTCCCAGATGTGATGGAATCATACCCAATGAAAGAAACCGACTTACATTTTGGTCCACCAACAAGTACTAATTTTTCATATGGGTATGCAAAAAGAAGTATGGCTGTACAGATAGACGCTTACAACAAGCAGTACGGTACAAAATACCAATATCTAATTCCTTGTAACTTATATGGATTAGGTGATAAAGATCACGAATCTAATAGTCATTTCATAACAGCATTAGTTAAAAAAATTTTTATTGCAAAAAAAAATAATGAAAAGAATATAACTTTATTTGGTGATGGTACACCATTAAGACAATTTATGTTTGCGGATGATTTTGCAAAAATAATATATGAAGTTATTACCAAAAATATTTATGAAAGTTTTAATATTGCGGGTAATGAAAATTTAACAATAAAACAAATGGCCAAAATTGCTTTAGAGTCTTGTGACGCTAAAGATTTAGAAATAAATTGGGATTTAACAAAACCAAATGGTCAATATAGAAAAGATGTTTGTACGGATAAATTAAAATCTTTACTACCAGAATTTGAACCGTTATCCTTATCTAAAGGAATAAAATTAGTTTATAAAAGTTATTATGATAAAATTAGTTAACGACACAATAAATAAGGAAGATATTAAAGCCTTAATTGAATGGTTGTCTCAAGATGAAATCCCTAGATTAACTAAAGGGGATTTAACTTTAAAACTGGAAAATTTGTGGGCAAAAAAAATTGGTACAAAATATTCAGTATTTGTTAATTCTGGTTCATCCTCAATTTTACTTACTCTTGCGGCACTCAAGTACTCAAATAAATTAAGGAATGAAAAAGTTGTTGTTCCAGGTTTAAGTTGGGCGACAGATGTTAGTTCACCAATGTTACTTGGTATGCAGCCAATTATGTGTGATTGTAATTTAGATGATTTATCTTGTGATTTAGAAAGTCTAGAACAAATCTTTAAAACCGAATCACCATCAACTTTAATTTTAGTATCACCATTAGGATTAGTTCCAGATATGGAAAAAATAGTCTCAATGTGTGAAAAATATGATGTTATACTATTGGAAGATGTTTGTGAAAGTATGGGGTCTAAACACAAAGAAAAATACTTAGGTTCTTTTGGTTTTGCGTCATTTTTTTCAATGTATTTTGGACATCACTTAAGTACGATTGAAGGTGGGTTTATCAATACAAACGATGAAGATTTTTACCATACACTACTAATGATGAGAAGTCACGGTTGGGATAGAGATTTACCAAAAGAAAAACAAATTGAATTAAGACAAAAATATAATGTAGATGATTTTGAATCTTTATATAATTTTTATTTACCGGGGTTTAATTTAAGATCTACAGACTTACAAGCATTTATTGGGCTAAGAGCAATTGAAAAATTGGATAAATATTCAAAGAGAAGAAACAAAAACTTTTTTGAATATCGAAATAACATTAAAATAAACGAACTTATGATGCCAATTAATGAAAACAATTTCATATCAAATTTTGCGTATCCAATCGTTTCATTAAATAAAAAAGAAATTGTTAATAGGTTAATTGAAAACGGTATTGAGGTACGTCCATTAATTGCCGGTAATATGTCAAATAAACCTATGTGGTATGAAAATTACGGATTTGTTAGTTTACCTAACTGTGAAAAAGTAAACGAATACGGGTTTTATATTCCAAACAATCAAAATCTTACGTCAGAAGAAATAAACTTTATTTGTAAAATAATTAATAATGCATAGACTATACAAACCCGCCAGATCTAAAGAGGTAAACAGAGGTTTATTTTCATATCTAACAGAATCTGTGTTAAATATGGTAAACTTCATTACGTTAAATGGAGACGTTGATATAAAATATTATCACGATTTGTTTGATATACCAGGTTATGGAAATGAAAATATGTTTGACATATCTTTAATTCAAGATAAAAATGATTTTAAAATAAATAATCATCTTTATACAAACATAGAATTGTTTCCAAGTGATTTAAACCTTGATTGTTATAATGTAGAAAGTCTTAATCAGGATATTAGATTAATAAGCGAAAAAATAATCAAAGATTTTTTTATACCTAATGAAACTTTAAATGATTTACTTAATAAAAGACATAGTCAAATTAACTTTAATACAACCGTTGGGGTTCATAGGAGATCAACAGATATTAGTAGTCACCATAAAATTGTAAACATAGAAAACATTTTTAATGAGGTTGAGTCTAATGAGTTTGATAATGTTTTTTTAATGTGTGATAACATCTATGACACCAATAAATTTAAACTAAGGTATGGGAATAGGTTAATAACCTATGATATGTTTACTTCCAAAAATATGATTTTACCATTTTTTAAAATGAATAACTCAATTGAAGATATACATAATCATATTGTAGAGTTACTATTCGGAGTTTTTACATTATCTAAAACAAAAAAATTTATATGTACAAAATCTAACATATCTTCTTTTTGTATTTTATCTAATTCTAAATTAAACTATAAATTACTTACTAAATGAAAATAGCACTAATAACCGGTATAAACGGTCAAGATGGGTCGTATTTAGCCGAATTTTTATTAGAAAAAGGTTACGAAGTTCACGGAACATTAAAAAGAAATTCAGTTTCTGAAAACCAAACATCAAGACTTGATGATATTTATGACCAACTAAAATTACATTATTCAGATTTAACAGATTTGTCATCACTAATTAGTGTGATACAAAAAATCAAACCAAACGAAATCTATAATTTGGCAGCACAATCTCATGTTAGAATCTCTTTTGATCAACCAATTTATACCGCGAATGTTACTGGTTTAGGGACATTGAATATGTTAGAAGCAATTAAACTTATTGACCCAACAATTAAGCTATACCAAGCGTCTTCTTCTGAAATGTTTGGAAACAATATTGATGAAGACGGATACCAAAGAGAATCAACACCGATGTCCCCAGTATCACCTTACGGATGTGCAAAAGTATTTTCATATAACATTTGTAGAAACTATAGAAATTCTTATAATATGTTTATATCAAATGGAATTTTATTTAATCACGAATCACCAAGACGCGGAACAAACTTTGTAACAAATAAGGTTTGTAAAGAAGCGGTAAAAATTAAACTAGGCTTATCAAACCAATTAAAACTTGGTAATTTAGATGCCACAAGAGATTGGGGGCACGCAAAAGACTATGTTGAGGCAATGTGGATGATATTACAACAAGACGCTCCAGACGACTTTGTTTGCTCAACAGGGATCTCCCATTCAGTAAAAGAACTTGTGGAATACGTTTTTAACAAACTAGAATTAGACTGGAAAAAATATTTAAAAATTGATGAAAAATTTTATAGACCTGAAGAACTCTCAGACTTAAAAGGAGACTCAAAAAAACTAAGGGACCTAACTGAGTGGAAACCAAAATACACTTTTGAATCTATGTTAGATGAAATGGTGGAATATTGGTTAGGATTCTTTGATAAACAAATAAAAATAAATAATGACTAGAAAAAAACCAGTAACAGCAACAAAAGAAGAAACGACGCAACAACCATTGTCAAGAAAAGACTTTATTAATTCGATAGTCAAGAAAAGACAAAAAAATAAATTTTTAACAGAACATCAAGAAGAGTATTATAACATTTTAAAAAATAATGAAATAACAGTTGCATCTGGTGCCGCTGGCGTTGGTAAGTCATATATCGCTATGAAGGCCGCAGTGGATTTATTACTCGATCCTGATAATTCATATGAAAAAATTATAATTGTTAGGCCGGCTGTTGAAGCTGAAGAAAAACTTGGTGCTCTTCCTGGTAATTTAGAAGAAAAATTGGATCCTTATATTTTTCCGTCGTATTACCTTTTAAATAAAATTATTGGTAAAGAAGCTAGAGAAAAATTAAAGGACGCTGAAATAATTGAAGTGTTTGCCCTTGCTTATATGAGAGGTATGAATATAGACAACTCTATCCTTATATTTGAAGAAGCCCAAAACTCAACACCAAATCAAATGAAGTTACTATTGACAAGAATAGGTTTCAATAGTAAATTCTTTATATCTGGGGACTTAGAACAAACTGATAGATATAAAGACAAAAGACAATCTGGACTTTATGATGCTATACAAAGATTTAACGATATCCCAAATATTGGTGTTTATGATTTTAGAAACGCTAAAAATGTTCGTAACCCATTAATTAGTAAAATTTTGGCAAAATATGAAGAAAATAGGGATTGAGATTAATGGTGTGTTAAGAGACACAATAGAAAAGTTTAAACAAGTTTACGAAAAACATCTAATCGATTCTAACGAATTTGAATCTACAGATAAAAAATATGAATTAACTTTTTCTGGTGAAACAAACGAAGTCCTTGAAATTAATGAGGAATTGACGGTTAATTCTTTTGAGTATAAAATTTTAAACCCCATCACGTCATTAAATTTATTGGATCATTTTACTTTTCCATCAAAAGATGAACTATATAATTTTATGTATAAAGAATATACTATGGAATTATTTGGTCATGCGCCGTCTTCAGAAATGAACACATTTAATATTCTTAATGAATTATATTATGATTTAAGAGATGAATATGATTTACTTATAGTTTCTGACGAAATTGGTAAATCAAAACCAGCATCACTCTTCTTTCTTTCAAAATTTGGGTGTCTTTTAGAAAAAGTCGTTTTTTATAGTGAAACAACAAAGAATGATATGTGGGATAATGTGGATATTCTAATTACATCAAATCCAGATTTAATTCTTAACAAACCAAAAGATAAAATTGTTGTAAAATTTTTACGTGATTACAATAAAAACATTAAGTCTGAGTTGGAAATATCTACTTTATCCGATTTTAACTTATTATTAAAAAAAATAAAAGAGGAATATGTTTAAAATATTTAACGAAATCTATTACGTAGACATTGATGCAATTGATGAATATGTACAATTTACCGCCGAAGTTGAAGAGGAATTAGGTGATGCGCCGGATATGACGGCAGAAATAAAAGAGGAAAAACAAATTCATTTAGTAAAATATGAATTAGTTAAAAATTTTTTAGAAACAGTGTTAACAGAATCCAATGAAGTTGACGAAGATTTGGGTATGAAATCAAGCGAAGTTTCCATACCATTTAAAATTGCGTTTAATTCGTTATTAATTAAGAAAATAATAAATAAAATATAAAAAAGTATGAATACCGAACAGATAAAAAAATTAGAAAAAGCGGTTCAAAACATGAAGGACAAAAAATCTAGATTGTATTTTGTTACCCAAGACACCAAAGGAAACGCAAAAGGTTCAGTTAGACTGACTTATCAGATTGCAATGACGTTAAAAAAGAACGGTTACAACCCAATTATCCTTCACGAGAACAAAGAATACATTGGTGTTGGTGAATGGTTAGGAGAAAACTATATGTCAGAGCTACAACACAAATCAATAGATGAGGGTAATTTAGAAATTTCACCAGATGACATTATCATCATTCCTGAAATTTTTGGTTACATTATGGATCAAGTTAAAAAATTACCTTGTGGTAAAGTTGTTTTAGCACAAGCTTATGATCATATTTTTGAAACTTTACAACCGGGTGAAAACTGGCAACAACTTGGATTTTTTAAATGTATTACAACTTCTGAAACTCAAAAAAAATATATTGAGCAATTTATGCGAAAAGTTTCATTTGAAATTATAGAACCTGTAATTAGTGAGTGTTTTGTAAAAAATGAAAAACCAGCAAAAACAATCATTTCTATCCATTCAAGAGATCAAAGAGATACTGTAAATTTAATTAAACAATTTTATGTTAAATTTCCACAATATAGATGGATTACTTTTAGAGATTTAAGAGGTCTTACAGAAAATGAATTTGCTAATGCATTAAAAGAAAGTTTTGTTTCTGTTTGGATTGATCAAACTAGTGGTTTTGGCACATTTCCGTTAGAGTCTATGAAATCTGGTGTCCCAGTAATTGGTATGTTACCACACTTACAACCAGAATGGTTAAACGAAGATAATGGAATTTGGTTAGCAAATAAAAATTCATTGGTTGAGGTTATTGCTGATTTCACACAAAATTGGTTAGAGGATAATTTAAACCCAGAACTTTTTGATGCTATGGATAAAACAGTTAGTAAACATTCTGATTTAGATAAATTTAAACATAATGTTTTAAGTGTTTTTTCTGAAATGATTAACACAAGAATGGCAACATTCGAAGAACAACTAAATAAATTTGAAACAATTGATTAATATGGAAAGTAAAAACACAATATCGGTTATATTACCAATCAAGTCTGGTAAGGCAATAGACTTTGAAGAATTTTTTGAAAAGGCAATAACTTCAGTAAAAAACCAAGAAGGTTTGGTTAGTGAATTAATAATTGTTCACGTAGGTGAAGATTATTTTAAAAACTATGTCTCAACTTTTGATTTTGGGGACATAAATGTAATAATTGAAGAGTATGATGGTACTCCTAGTTTTGCAAACCAGGTTAATTATGGTGTAAATAAAGCTACTTCTGAATGGGTTTCTATTTTAGAATTTGATGATGAGTATTCAAATATATGGTTTAAAAACGCAAAAAACTATATGGATATCTACGGTGATGTTGACACTTTTTTACCAATTGTTGTTGATGTAGATTATAAAGGTGTTTTTGTTGGTTTTACTAATGAAGCAACCTTTGCCGCAAACTTTTCAACTGAAATGGGATATTTAGATAACGAAACCTTACTTACATACCAAAACTTCCAAATATCCGGTATGGTAATAAGAAAAAAATCTTTTGTTGATTTTGGAATGTTAAAAGATTCGTTTAAATTAACCTTTGGTTATGAGTTCTTATTAAGAATGACTAATAATAATGTTAAAATTATGACAATCCCAAAGATTGGTTATAAACATATGAATTTAAGAGAAGGCTCAATTTTCTGGAATTATAAAAATAGCGATGATAGATTGTCTGAAGATGAAGTAAAATTTTGGATTGATTCGGCTAAAAAAGAATATCTATTCATCAAAGAAAGGGAAATAAAATATGAACCACAAGAAGTTTAATGTTGAGTAATGAAGAAAACTGTGAACAATGTGATGATAAGAAAAAGAAAGGAAGAAAACCAAAAGTAAAAAATTATTTTGCTGAAACAGAAGAAAATGCTGTAAGAGAGTATCTTACAGCAACAACTTTTGAAGAGAAAAATAAAATTTATAATGATTTTTTAAAACATCCTTTAGATAAAATGATATCGTCAATTATAAGACGATACAAATTATATAGAAAAGATATGGATTACGAAGAAGTTCATATTGATACACATTCTTTTTTGATGACTAAAATTGATAAATTTAAACCGTCAAAAGAAAAAAAAGCGTATTCATATTTTGGTACTATTTGTAAAAATTATTTGATGGGTCAAATAATGAAAGATCAAAAAGAAATGAACAGAAAAATTTCATATGAAGACATTTCTAGTGATTTACAAAATAATCCGGATATGGTTTATTATATTGATAACGAAGAAATCACTAGTGAAGAAATTATGAAAAAGTTTCTTGAGAAATTAAAAATTTCATTAGATGATAAAAAAATAACAGAGCAGGAACATAAACTTGGTCAGTCGTTATTTGATCTTTTTGAAAACTACAAAAACCTTTTTATTGAAACAAATAACAACAATAAATTCAATAAAAATATAATTTTATTTGAATTAAGGGAGATGACAAATCTCACAACAAAAGAAATTAGGTCTTCAATGAAAAGATATAAAAAATTATATTCTGAATTATTACAGGATATTTTGAAAGATTAGTATTTATTATTATGCCAAGACCTCAAAAAAAACAAATTAATCTAACAAAGGAATCAATGTTATCTTTGATGCAAGAAATATATAATGAACTTGTAGAACAAAGAAATACCGCAATTAGAATCCAAAATAAAATGTTAACTATGATGAAAGAACCAGAAGATATGACTCTTATTGGTCCGGTAATCGAAAAACAACAAAAAATAATAAATGATTGTGTGGAAAAAAAACTTTCACTTTCAAAACTCCAAGCGCAAATCTGGCAAAAATCAAATGATAGGAATGAAGAATTTACTTTATCTGATTTAGATTTAGATGATGATGTTATGAAATCATTAATAGAAAAAGACACATCTGATAAAAGTTACAAAATGAAAAAATAATGGCAATAGATATTCAGGAAGGATATGAAGCTATTGGTGGTTCGATACAAAAAAATCAAACTTACAAACAACTTTCTAGAGACTATAAAAAGTTAAAGAAGAAAGTAGGTAGTTCTTTTGAGAAAAAAAAATCAAAAGTTACAAAACGTTTTGAAAAAGGAAAATCTAAATTTAACAAATGGCAAAAAAAACAAAATAGTCAGTTAGATGAATTATTAAAAATAAAATTCCTTTCAGCTAATGACCAATTTACAGACGGTTTAAAAGACGGTTTAAAAGGTCTTGACCCAAACAAGTTAGAAAAATTCAAAAAAGGTGGTGATGTAAAAAAATATATTATTGGTAAATTTATCACAGCATTAAACGAATTAAAACCAAAAATATTAGACTTATTACAACAAGAAATTTTTAACACAACTGGTTGTTCTGACGACCAAGAATACCAACCAAATCAAGACTTATATATTAACGTAAAATCAATAGATTTTTTAGGGTTATTAAAAGTTGACCCAACAAGTAATATTGGTAAAATTTCATATGAAGAGGCTAATTTAAATTTTCCTAATTACCCATTTTCAATGAACAAGGAGTTGTATCAAAGAATACAAAATATTAACCAACAATTTTCTGTTCAGTACTCGTCAAATTACCAAGGTAAGTCATTACAAGATTTATTTGATATTGAATATACTGAATTGGACAATAACGGTGTTTCTGGAAATTACTTTAAAGTAACACCAAAACAAAGGGTTAGTGGTCAAAAAATAAAAGAATTTGTTAAAGATTATTACCAATCAATAGAAATTATAGATTTCAAAAATATTTTTGCAAATTTAATGAATATCCTTACTGGAGCAATTTCTATTGAGAAGGGTGACGGAAAAAATGATTTGGGTGATTTTTATAAAGTTTCATTGGTAATACAACGAATATTAGGTTTATGTTTTGATGGTACAAAAGAAATTGATGTTTCTGGTTCTGCTAAAATTTCAGAAAACGATAACATTGACGATTCTTTTTTTGAATTTGACGAACTTGAGACTTTATTTATTGACCAGTCTGTTTCTGACGTATTAAATGGTGTTGTTGAATTTGAGGAATGTTTAACAATTAAATTACCAGTTGATACTACGGCTATAGTTACAGCTGTATCAAATTTAATTTTTGTTCCGGGATCAAATAATTCAAACACAATCGAAGACGCAACTAATATCACAAATTCATTAACTCAAAATCCAGATTGGTTACCGTTACAAATAAATATTGACGAATCAATGATTAAAGAGTTTCCAAAGGCAGTTGTGTTTGCATTATTAACACCAAAAGTAATATTACCTTTAGCAATAGTACTTTTAGCTTTAGGTAATCAAGGACTTAATTTGGTAAAATCATATGTGGATTTTTTCAAAAAATTTAAAGATTTGGTTGTTAATTTAGTTTCAAAAATTTATGGAATTTTTATAAAAATTATTTTTGATTTAGTTGTTCAGGACATTAAACAATTAATTTCAACAATAACTGTTGATATAAAATTAGAAAAAAATAAAAAATCTTTATCAATAATATTTGCATTAACACAAATACTATTAAAAATTGCGGACATTATTGTTGATGTTCGTGAATGTAAAAGTGTTATAGATAATTTATTAAAATTATTAAAGTTGGCATCTAGAGGTTTTGGTAATCAAATACCACTTCCTTTATTATTAGCAACAAGATTTTTAAGTGGATTTTCTTCGACTAGAGCTTATCTTAATGTTATAGAAGAATTTGAAAAACTTGGTATACCAACTGGACCACTTCCTGATGGTACACCTAATAAATTTGTAATAGCAATGAAGGCTGTTATTGATGGTATGGATAAAGAAGAAGCAGAAAATGGTCAAGTACAAATTGCTATTGATCCATTATCAATAACACCAATTGGTACCACATTGCCAAGTATTGCGTTTGGAAAAAAAGTATAAATATGGAAAAGGTAACAAAAGAACAAATTTTAGATACTGTGTCAAAATATAAGGAAAAATCTAATAAAGAATTAGAAATTGCTCTTGAGTTTATAAACACAGAATTTGAAAAGACAAAGGAAAATCTTATTAAGTTAACCGACCATTTAGATAAGTTAGAAATTACATATAATACAATATTAAAAGAATATAAAAATAGAAATGCAAGATAAAAGAATAATTCTTCCTGGTAAGGTTTTAGATAATGTTGATCCGTTAATGTTGGGTAGAGTAAGAATTGAACCACAAACAAAACTTGAAAATCAGTCAGTACCAACAAAACCAGATGGTTCACCGAAATCAGTTGGTGATTATGCTTGGACTTCAGAAGACCCATTTATCTTTATTCCGTTATTACCTTATTATGTTAATCAAGTTCCAGAAGTTGGTGAATACGTTAATATTATTTATTCAACAAGAGTTGAACCTTTATCAAATAATAAATTTTATGTTCAGGGCCCTTTAAGTAGACCTTGGAACAACGAAAGAGAAACATTCTTAAACGCCCAATCAGTTTTAGATAATGGGACATCAATTCAAAAAAGTTACGAACCTAGAAATAGTAGTACTGGTGTTGTACAAGAGATTGTAAAAGATATATACCCATTGCCTGGTGATAACGCACTTTTAAGTCGAGGCACTACTGATGTTGTTTTAAAGAAAAATGATGTTTTACTAAGGGCTGGTAAATATAGAAAAATAGTTGTAGAACAATCAAGTGGTGTTGGTGAAATTACACAACCAGATGTAACACCATACGATAAAAGATCTTTCTTACAATTATCAATATTTGACCAAGAATTGGTAGATGTTGGTACCGAAACTTATGATATAACAAAGTTTGTTGATAAAGATGTAAAAAACTTTGTTGAATGGGATATTTCAAATGTTAACCTTACTGCAGATACTGTTGATGGTTACGTACAAGTAAGTACTGTAAAAAATGTTACAACATCTAATTTTGGGTTTAATACTGGCACTACCGTAAATTGCAATTTAATCCCTAATTCAAAATATGTGTTTACTGGATTAAGTGTTGAGGATTCCATTATTTTTATTAATACGTATATTAGAGGTTTTAATAAAGGTTTTATCAATATTGATGGTTATAACAAATACCCAAATTCTGGAAATTTAATAGGACAATTTCCTTTTGTTTTTGGTCCAAGTATTTCAACCAACACAAAAATATTAAACACAAGTCCAAGTCTAACAATAGATTTTGTGGAAAATAATGTGGTAATTAACATTTATAACAAAATAAAACTTTTTGACTCAAGTGACCAACCAGGTTTTGCCGTTATTTGGGATTATAATAGGGTTGGTCCACAGACAATCAAAAGCTCAACAGATATTGAAAGAGCAGAATATAAAGATAATCCAGTTACTTATGCAACAATGGGTGGTGACTTCCTTTATCTCCTTACTCACCAAACAACTGATGATAAATTTACAATCGATTTAAAAAACACTTTATATGGTATTGACCAACCAACATTTACAGATTATTTAAAAGATAGAACAAATTCTATGGTTAGAGGTGAAGAGTTATATAATCTATTAGATAAACTAATAAGATGGATATCAGGACATGTTCATAACCCAGTTGACGCACCTTGTTATCTATCTGGTGAAGGTGAAAATAGTGTTAGTCTAGACGACATAAAAAAAGAATTAAACTCAAAAAGATTTTTAAATCCAAATATTCGAATTAATTGATATTTATATTAAAAAAGTAAATGTCGATTCATAATTCATATTTCAGTAGAAATAATACTATTGTTTATAGTGGTGAAACAAACACGGGTAGAAACCCTATTATTGAATTATATTACGCCGACGGCGGTGTAAAAGTACCTATTGGGTTTTCTAGATGTATATTTGATATCGATTTAACGGAACTTCAAGAAAAGTATAACCAAAAAATCATTTCAACCGGATGCACAACAAATATAAGACACGTATTACGTATGATTAATACGTCTTCATTTAGTAGAGATTTTTTAAATACAAAAACATCAGAAGAAAAAGAAAGGGCAACATCATTTGATTTAATTGTCTGGAGAATACCATATGAAGATTTTAATGAAACTTTACCTCAATATTGGGACGAAGGTGTTGGTTATGATTTTTCCGATTTAGATTCCGTACCTGGTGATAGAAATTATTCAACAAGACCATCAAATTGGTATTTAAGACAAACTCTTACACCTTGGCAACAAGATGGTGTTTATAACAATGAGAACTACGGAACATTTCCATTTTCAGCATTAACAATTGTTGGTGTACAACATTTTGAATTTGGTAATGAAGATTTGGAAATTGATATGACAAGTGAGATTGAAGCAATTTTGGATGGTTCATTTGTTAATCCAGTTGGTTGGGGAATATCTTTTTTACCTCAACTTGAAAACTTAACCGGAACAACAAAATCATACTATGTTGGTTTCTTTTCTAGACACACTCAAACATTTTATGAACCAAGACTTGAAACAATTTATGATGATTTAATACAAGACAATAGAAATAACTTTTCATTAGGTAAAGTTAATAAATTATATCTTTATACATATGAAGATGGTGATTTTGTAAATTTAGATGAAATACCAAAAGTAACAATTGCAGACCAAACCGGAACTCCAATACCTGGACTTATTAATTTAGATAGTTGTCAGAGAACAAAAGGTGTTTATGAAATTGCAATACCACCATTATTAAATTATCATTCACCTTGTATTTTTACAGATACTTGGAGTAACATAAAATTAAATAATTTTTCATTACCAAATGTTGTTAATGAATTTGTAATCAAACCTTTAGAAAGTTCATTACAATTTGGTACAACAACAAATGACCCATCAATCTATGGTTTTGACTTTTTTGGTATTAAACAAGATGAAAAAATATTAAATACCGATATTAGAAAAGTTGGTGTGATAATTAAAAAAGCATACACAAAAAACCAACAACTACCAAAAGTGGAAGCTTATTATAGAGTTTATGTAAGAGAGGGACAAACAGAAGTTCAAGTACAAGACTGGACAATGTTAAATAGAACACCAAATGAGTACTACTTAATTTTTGATACAAGAGATAAAATACCAAATGAATATTATATTGATTTAAAGGTAATCTCTAGTGGTGAAGTAAATACTTATAAAAGAACAATAAAGTTTCAAATAGTTAATAAAAAATAATGACAAATATAATAAGATTTAACGTATCTGGTTGTAGTGATGGTCTTACTTATACCTTTGTTGTTGATGATACGTTATCGGCAACAACCACTAATGGTACTTACTATTTTAATCAAGTCTTTGGTGGTCGTATACCATCAGGATGTTATACCCGAATAGATGAAAGTAAACCTGACCAAGGGACTCCAAATATGATATTAGGTGATACATATACCGATTGTTTAGATTGTCTTAATAGTAATTCACAATATGTTTTAGTTGGGTTTTGTCCACCAAGTGAAAATAGGAATCTATTTCCTTTACCAACATCCGCATTTACTGGGACATTAGATGTTGGGCAAACTTATTACATTTCATTTATATATATTGGGGGTAAACCAATAACGTGGTGTTTTAATATTAATTCTTTTTTAGTTGAATATGAAGGAGACGTTGGTCAAGTAATTAGTATATCACCGTTAGAAGACAATTGTGAAACCTGTATTGCAGAAAACTCATTTACGTATGAAGTTACGGATTGTCTTGATGGATTTATCAAATACGTCCAATTACCAAGTGATGATTATATTGGTAATCTAATCACCTATTATGACCCATTGTTATTCCAACAATTCTGTGGTGTTGTTGGGGGTGTGACTGAAGGCTCAAGTCCAGACGTAACATTGGTTGCCGATTTAGGTCCATTTATTGATCCATCTCAATGTGAAGAATGTTTAGGACAAGTTGCGGATAAAAGAATCATTACAAATTGTATAAACGGAACAGAACAAGTTGTGTGGGCATCAACATTATTAGGATCAGAAGATTTTAGTAATTTATCATATGAACTTGGTTGTTATGATATTGGAGATTTAACTGAAAGTGGTATAACAATATCATCATTTTTAAATTTTGAGCCTCAGCCCTCTTGTACGGATTGTATTGAGTGTACAGGTATTCAATATAATTATTCAACTTGTAGTGGTGCAGGTCCAATAGGGGGATTTAGCTATAGTGACACTACCGCTTCGGTATTAACAGATGGTACGTATTACGTAACGGGCAGCACTGATGGTAGTGGCCAATATGCGTTATTTGAAGTTATAGTAGAATTTAATACAATAACTTCAATCGGATTACCTAATCTTGGTATTTTATATGATGTTGGTGATACCATAACGCTTTTAGGTGGTGAGATTGGCGGTATTAGTCCTGATGATGATATTATTATTACGGTACAGAATGTAGCGAATGAAGGTTCATTAATTTCTTATCAATATATTGAAAACCCCATTGGTACCACGTTATATGTTCCGTGGTTAGATGATTGTGTTGAGATTACGTCGTATTCAAACCCAATAGTTAGCACTTCTTATCCAATATATAGTTTTAATTTATTAATAGATTGTGAAACTTGTAATCTTTCTGATAATTTTGTTTGGTTAGGCGAAAGTTGTAGTACAGGATCACAAGCAATAATTACAACTACAAATGGGTTTATTACTGGAGACAGAGTTAAAGTAAAATGGGGATCAGTTGATTTTGATTGTTACACTTTACTAAGCCCTTATGACCCATCTATGGGTCCTTATCCAATATACAACTCATTAACAAGTGACGCTTACCAAATTTGTGACGACTGTTTATTAAGTTCAAGAGTTAATATTTCAATCTCCGAATGTGATGGTTCAAATCAACAATATGTTAGTGTTTCGTTAAGTGATTATTTTATGTTTTATAATTTTGGGTATACCACATTTAATATTATACAATATAGTAAATGTTATGTTATTAATGGTACTTGCCTTGTAAACGGAGATTATCCAGAAATTAATATTCTTAATTTTTACTTTAATTGTATTGAGTGTAATATTGATAACATTAGACCACCAAGAAGTGCAAATACAGAAAACTTTATTTGTGTACCGGATTGTGAATTTACCGGATCAACGGCGGTAACGCCACCACATCCAGTATGGACTGATGGTTATGGAACTGAAGTAACACAATTAAATATGATTACATTGGGTGGAATAAATGGATTAAACGGATAATTAATATATTTATATAAAAAAAGATATTATGACAAATTATATTATAAATGAATGTTTAACTAACGATGTATATATTATTTCAGCGGTAACGTTAACGTTGGGAGAATCGATAAGGTTTGGTGTTGGTGAGGATCTATTTTGTGGTAATGTTGTGACCGTAACTGAGGAATCTATAACACCTCTTTCTTACTTGAATGCTCAATATCCAAATTGTTGTGAGTGTTTAGCCGATAATGTAGAATCTTTAAATTTTAAATTTATACAATGTGGTACAGAAAATGAAATTAATATAGAAGCACTTAATTTTTGTGATCAATTTGGATCACCCACTACAGGTCTTACTTATGAAATACAATTTGCTTCTGAAACACCATTTTGTGCTACTTTTGGAGGGTTAAGTGAATCAGGTCAAACAGATTATTCATACGTTTCAGGGCCCTTTTCGGTTTGTGAAGATTGTGGAGAAGAACTACCAAGAAGCGCAAATACAGAAAACTTTATTTGTATTCCAGATTGTGAATTTACTGGATCAACGGCGGTAACGCCACCACACCCAGTATGGACTGATGGTTATGGAACTGAAGTAACTCAATTAAATATGATAGTTTTAGGAGGACCTAACGGATTAAACGCTTAATAATATGAGAAATTTAGATAGAATTATAAAAAAAGTTTTAAGAGAAGAAGAGGAACATAGGTCTGGAAGATATATGTTTTTTTCTAACTTAGAACAAATGAGAAGACAATGTGATTTATTACTTGATTTAGATGAAGAAATGGTTGAGTCTATTTTAGAAAATGGTCACGATTGGGCTCAAGATCACATCTCTGAAGCAAAAAATAATATGGATCAAGTTTTTGATTTTATTATGAATGAATCAAAAAAAGATGGTATGGAAATGTCTATGAATATTGACGATAAGGATATGGTTATGTCAGAAGGTAAGAAAAAAAAGAATGTTGCAACTAATAAAAAATTATGGCAACAATCTTTATCTTGGGCTAGAGCAAGATACGACGTTTGTCCGAGCGCATATTGTAATGGCGCTGCCGTTAAGAGGTACAACTCTAAAGGTGGTAAGTGGATAAAAAAATAATTTACAGATTTAGACACTTTACCCAAATTCCATATATTTATATATATGGAAACAAAGTATTGTAAAGAATGTAATGAATTAAAACCATTAAGTGAGTTTTATACTTCACAAAAAGGTTTATTATGTAAACATCACCACAAATTACGAGGCAGAACCAACAAAAAAAAGTATAGACAAGATCCAAAAAATATTGAAAAAGAAAAATTAAAATCACAAGAAAGAAAATTGAGATTATGGGTCAATAATTTATTACACTCAACAAAAAGAAGGAATTGTGAAAATACATTAACTATTGACGAAATTCTTGAAATTTATAAAAACCAACGCGGTCTATGCTATTGGTTTAATATACCTTTAATTCCAACACTAACGAATAAACACCCACAACAACCTTCAATTGATAGACTAGATAGGTTTAAAGGTTATACAAAGGATAATGTTGTTTTAACTTGTTATGTTGCTAATATTGGAAGAAATGAAACAAGCGTTGATGTTTGGCAAAATTTTATTTCTTTATTATTTAGTGGTAAATCACAAGAATCCAATTTAGGTTCTGAAATTATTAATTTAAAAAATAAAATTCAAGAATTAGAAACTAAAGATGAATTTGTAATATACGATGAAAATTTAAATGAAACGGTTGTTACAAATTTATATGAATATGGTAGACAAAATAATATTAATCAAAATACTTTAAGTTCTATCAGAAAGAAAAGAAAAAGAAACACCCAAAAAGGTTTAATAATTTTAAACAGAAGTAAAAATGAAACAATTGAAAAAAGAGTTTATAAATTAATATCACCAGATGGTGTTGAATTTAATTTAACTTCCTTGAGAAATTTTTGTTTAGAGTACGGTTTGAACGACAGTGCTTTACATAGGGTTGGTAAAGGTGATTTACAACATTATAAAGGTTGGAAATGTGAATATAATAAAATACTATTAAAATAGTTTGTTTATTTCAAATAAAATTCACTATCTTTGTAGAACAATAAACAAAAGATATGAAAAAAAGAATTAAGAGATTTTTTAAAAGGTTAAAATTAAAAACGTATTTGTATTTTAAAAAGATTGGTTTTGCACCAACACATCAGGATGACCCAGCAACTTATGAAAAAACTTGTTTTCTGATTTGTCTTAAAGTAATACAACATCCAGATACAAAGTTTATGATTGCACCAATGTCAAATAAAAGGTATCTTGAAAATAAAGAAATTGATATTTTTATAACAATGGATTATGGTCGTGTCGATTTAACAAATCACGTATATCATTATAGTGTTAAATTAAGTAACAGAGATTGGGAAAGAATGTCTAAAATATTTGACGTAGAAACAGAAAAAAGACGTTTAAAATATGAGGACATAATAAACTCTCAAATAAAAAATTCGTTACATAACGTATTAGAAAAAGTATCAAAAAGTGTTAACCAATAATTTATATAAGATGAAAAATTTAATTTTAGTTTTAGTAGTCATATCAACTTTATTTAGTTGTAAAAATTCGTCAAAATTGACGTATAACACTTACAATGATAATACACCATATACGTACAAAATGGGTAATACAAAAAATAATGAAATTGATTTAATGAAATTAACTCCATTTGAGCGAGCTCTTATAAATACTTGGTCAGAAATGAGTGAAGAAGAACAAAATAAAATTAAGAGTTGTTTTATTTCATCTTCAAAAATTGACTCTTTATTTATTAAAAATTAAATATCGTTATTTAAATCCCAGTTATCTTTTAATTCTGTTAAAAATTCACCATTAGGTGTATTACTAATAATACGACAAAAAGAATTTCTTCCGGTACTTGATGTGTCAAAAATAATGTGTTTTTTATCATTTTGACCAATATTTAAAATACTACTAAGGATTTCATCAATTGGCTTTAGAGTAAATTCATAACTTGGTGTGTTATACATATCTGGAAATCCTGATCCAGATCCTGGTGGTGTATATGGTTTTTTATTTTGGTTAACATTAAAAACTAAACCGTATTTGTCAGTTTCAGTATATTCAAAACCACTACCCCAAGGTTCACCAATTTTATGTCCTCTATCTTGGAAACTACCACCTGCTAATACTCGTGATTCAGTATCTAAAATACCAGAAATAGTTTCGGTACCACCAATTTGTATCTTTTCATTTGGCGAAGTCCCAACTAATTTATAACTTGTACATTCTAATTTTATTTCTTGATTTGGTGATATTATAGGTTTTTCTTTTTCTTCGTTTAAAACTCTTTTAACAATTCTTGTTAAATCATCTTCCGTAAGTGTAATAATTCTTCTTTTCATATTTTCATTTGTTTTTTTCCTATTTGAAACCATTACTGGTTTTTGCCCTTTTCCGGATTGAGGGTCGTTTTTTTCGGCTTTTCTTTTTTGACTACAAGCATTTCTTTTTTGTGAATCTGACATTTTTCCTGCAACACCTGCTGCTCTACATTTTGGATAGGAACCTTCACTAGCATCTGATCTTCCACAAGGTGGATGTTTACCATCAACTTTTCTACATATATCAACCCAAGGACCTTTTGGTTGTGAAGAACCCTTTGGTTTTTTCTTTTTACCAAACCAAACAGCCAAATCTTCGTTCATTTTTTGTCTTTTAAGAATATCTTTTTTTGTTACCACTTTTCTTTTTAAAGGTCTATACCATTCAATAGGGTCATTTGTTAGTTGTCCTTTTGATAATTGTGATTCGTGTTCACCATCAACATCATATGTTGTAACTTCAAATTTACCTTGTTGTGGTTCCCAACCTCCAACAACTTTATAAACATTTTTTTTCGTTGTTCTTTTTTTAAAAAAATTATTTACCGGACTATCGCTTTCGATATCAAAAGCCCCAAGTTCTGATTTTTTCCATTTTCTCATTCCAAGCTCTTGCGGACCAGAATATTCACCAGCAGTTGTTGTTGTGGTTATTTCGTTAATTTTTAGTTTCTTTTTTTGGTGTTTTACCGGTACAATTTCTAATTTTTTTGAGTTTTCTTTACCACTTGGTGTTCTATTTAAAACATTACCATCTTCATCACTATTTGTTGACCCTGGGTGTTTCTTTATAAAATTTGATATTTTTCTTGCAACTTTTTCGAGTTCTCGTATTTGATTACTTCTTAAATCCCAATCGTGATCATAACTATCATAGGCAACTAAAGGACTTTTATAGTTTGATACTGAATCTGTAAATGGGGCTAATTTTGGTTTATCAAAATCACGCATTCCAGGTTGTAATGGAGCCACGTATGAACCTCTACCACCAGTTGAATCTCCAGTTGCTTCTTTTAATATTTTCTTTATTAAATCCTTAATTATCATTACTATAATAAATATCATAATATATGGAAAACGAAAATAAACTATTTGGTACTTTATTTGGTTCTATAGACTTAAAAACTGAAGAACATTTGGATATTATCCTTACTACTATGGATAAAGACCACTCCATATATTATCTAGTTGAGGCCATAAAATCAGCCCATAGAAAGGGTGCGTTTACAATTGGTGAAACTGAAGTCGTATCAAAGGCTATTAGAACTATGTCTAGACAGTAAATGTACTTTGTATAGCATAATATGTAGGTGATAAACACATAATGTTATTATTCCCCAAGTCTCCATCCAAAAAAACCCATTAAATATCCAGAAAAAAATTGATATTAAATAGATATAAAAATAGTATTTTAATCTTTTTGTAAGGTATAGTGGAATCAAACAAGAAAGAAAAAAAAGTATTGCAAATAGGTTATGTAACCAAAAATGACTGGGAACTGAAAATGCGGTTAATAATAGTAAAAACATTGACGGTATTTTCCATTCATCTAACTCAAAAAAAAAATAACTCACAAGGGCATTTGTTAATATAAATAAAAATTGTAACTCCGTTTCCCAGGCTTGGGATACTGAATCTAGTTCCCCACAGTAAAAATAAATAATAAAAGGTTGTAGGATAGCAAGTACTATAACAAACAACCTTCTAATAAAATCAAAACTTTTTATCATCGTATAATTTTTCTCATTGTACCATCATCATATATTTCAATAATAACACCTTTTGATTCTGAACCAACCTCTTGACCTAATAAATTAACGTATTTTACAATCTTTTTATCTGTCTGATAGTTTGTTATAACTATAGGTCCGTAAGTCTTGTATTGACCATCAAAATCATATTGTTGTAATCTGTAGTACACCACCGAGTTGTTTGAAAATTGATCAACGTATGAATATTCAATCAGTTCGTTTGAATTACCTGCAGATCCTTTTTGACCAACACTTCTCCATTCATAACCATCAATACTTCTTTGTATTAAAAAGTAATTAGAGTTATATTCACTTGATGTTGCCCATTTTAAAAGATTTGTTGTTTCATACCCAACACCCTCAAAATACAACATCTCAACTGGTAATGGTTGTGGTGATGTAACTGAAATACCAAACGTACCGGTTGTCCCACCATTATATTCCCATATTCTAATATAAATTGTTTCATATTCAGTAAAATCGCTTCTTGATATAAACGACATTGCCCCATTTAATGAATTATCATCATCACATTGTATTTCTACTAATGATCCTGGCGTACCTCTATAAATTGCCATACCACCATCAGTTATCACACCGGTTTGTGTGTCAAAATCTAATGATGTTACATATTGTGGAAGTGTAACTTTAAACCAAACATCTTCACCAACATATGCAGCACAACTAGGTGTTAATTCAGTAGTTGTGTTAGTTGCGTTTGTATTAGTATAAGTGACATATGTTACTGTATTTGATATTGTTAAATCAATAGCTCCACTTGGGTTATCATTGATTGGTGGTACAGGAGGTGCGGTACAAGTTCTAGATATCGTAAACGTTCCTGTTGAAGTACTACTGGTTAAATAATGAGCAACATAAATATAATACTGAACACCTACCGTTGTTGTAAATGTATATGTTTCAGTAGAAAATGAATTATCAATGTTAGTTATGTAAGTTAATCCACTACAAGATCCTGACATAAATAATAAACTATGGTCAAATGTTGTTGTTGATGTGATGGTTGTTTGTTGACCGTCACCCGCAAATGTATACCAAACACCATAATTAGATGATAATGAAAATGGTGCAGTTTCAACAACCGTACCTACTGTCGTACCTGCTAATGAGCTAGTACCACAAGAAACATTTACAGCTCCAGAACAATAATCATTTGCTGGTGGTGGTAATGGAGAGGTTGAACTTGCGGACGCATTCCAAGAACTATACGTTCCTCCACAATTACTTCTAACATATAATATATAGGTTGTATTTTGAGTTAATGATGAGGTAGATGCCGATGTAACTCCCGCACCAACACTACCACTAGCAGTTAATCCTGTTGCACCACTACCCCCTAAACCTGAAGTTCTAATTTCCCATTCATACCCATTTGTCGGTAATGATGGTGATGCCGACCAAGATAAATTAGCCGAGGTTGGGGATGTGTAAGTTACTAATAATGGTGATGGTGCCGCGCAAGACGGTGGCGTCCAAGTGTATGTTAAACCAGAAGCTGGTTTAACTGTACTTGAAAGTGTTACAGTTGATGTATTTAATGTCCCTGCGGTTGTTGATGCCCAATTTGTTGTGGTTGTTCTGTTATTAAACGCAGTTGCCCCTCGTATTCCCACTTGAAATGTTGTTGCAGTAGCACTACCAGTCCCTAAATCAGGGCCTAATATATTATAAACAAATTGTATTGTGTTTGTTGTTTCGTTTAATTTTATTTGGAAATTATATAATTCACCAAAAAATCCTGATGTGGTATATCTTTGAAATCCTGTAAATTGTACTGTACACGTTCTATTAGGTGCGGTACCTGAAGTTAAATATCTAATACCAAAAGTATTTCTACTAAATCTAAAATGGCGAAGAGTTCCTGTGGATGTCGCATTTGCTGACATAGTAATTGTAGTTGCCGTTTTAGATGATACCGTAGCACCTGCAGGAATACCTGTACCACTAACTTTATCACCAACTAAAATTTGACTAATGTCTCCTGAAGTTACAGTAACCGTAGGGTTAGCATTTGTAGTACTAACTCGTAAATTACCACGACCTATAAGATCATTCCCCATTGGAGAAATAGAATTTGCTGATGATGATATTGGCGTGTAATTAGTACCTGTAGGTGTAGCACCTAATATGATAAACCCATTTTGACTAATACCGAATGTTGTAAAAACACTACCTTCGTATGTAAAATTAAATCCAATTGGTTGGGGGGCATACACACCGTCATCAAAAAAGACCGTATTTGTCCAAGTCGTGAAATTATCGGCATTAGTACCACCGGCAATAGGTGTATAAGTTCCTGTTGATGACCCAAATGTATAAGAACTAACTTGTGAATTAACAAAAAAACTTGTTAAAATTGTGAATAAAATTATTATATAGTTTTTCATAATTAAATATTTTTACTTAATAAATAGTTTAAAAAACAATTTAAAACAAGTGTAAAACTTAATAAATGAACATTAACCGGCGTTAAATTATTATATAACAAAAAAAGGAGACAATTTCTTGTCTCCTTTGTAGGTTATTTTAAGGGTTTGATTATCTCAATTCTCTTAAATCAAACGTACGAACACCGTCAACTGTAACTCTAGCGTAGAAACGGTTATTAACCATTTTCTTAGCATAACGAGTCATTATACCTTTAATAGGTGTAAAGTTGAATGGGTTATACATTGTAGGTGTCAATTGTAGAGGTACATACGGTGCGTAGATGTAACCTGTGTCAAGTAAAGACGTTCCTTTGTGACCAATCAAAATTGTGTTTGGTGGGAAGTAAGGATCTCTATACACTTGGTAACGACCAGCTAAAGTACCAACTCTTTCAATACCCATATTGTATTGGTCTTGCTCAGGAGACGCGTTAGATACGTGGAAGTATTCTAAATCATCAAAGATCGCAGAAACTTCAGAAGAAACAACAATCCAGTTAGCACCACCTCTCAAAGTTGATTTGTGAATTTGTGCAGACAATTGGTTGATTGCAGTAATCAAAGTTTGATTCCAATCTTTTTGAGTGTAAGAAGTTGTTAAACTTAATCTTCTCCATCCGTTGTAATCCCAACGTAAATTCCAAGCAGCACCTTTTCTAAGGTCTCTAAGGATTTCACGGTCGATTTCAGCAGCAACTTGTTCAGACAATAAAGCTGTCAATTCTGCTTCAGCATCGATATTATGGAATGCAGCAACGTCTTGAGCAAGCTCTGGAGACCATTGTGCTCTTAATTTTCTTTCAGTTACAGAAACTGTTACAGACTCAAGGTCAAAAGAAACCTCACCGATTTTTTCTTCAAACTCCAATTCTTCATATCTTCTCCATACAGCAGTAAATGATGTACCAGAAGTAATTGCAGATAAAGTAGAACCTGTATATCCGTCTAATGATGTATCACCACAAGTAGCACAAGCTGGACAAGAAAGATCAACTTCAAGAATAATACATCCATTTGCGTTACAGATGTCATAGAATGAACCACCATTTCCAGTGGTTGGGAAAGTAGTTTGTGTTGTTTCACCATACTGAACAATTCCTTTACCATATTTTTGAGTAACAACTCTAAATAAAAGTGGTTGAGCTGCTGTAGGAAGTGGACATGTGTTACCAGATGAAAAACCTAAACCAACATAATTTGGAATAATTTTAAGGTCAGAAAGGAAAGATTCTGTATCGATTTCGTTTCCGTCTGGTCCGATTAATTTTCCAGCACCAGCGATATTACTCCAACCACAAAGTTGAATTAAAACTTTTCTTGTGTTACCAACATACGCAGCATCATTATTAGATGCGGTAACTAAATTACCACCAGACCATTTAACAACTGTTGATGGAGCTGTAACAGCTGACCAACGACCTTTTGAATAGTCAAATAGACCACCTGGATCTAATCCTGGTTCTGCACCTTCGTAGAATAAATCATAAAGATTTTTTGCGTAAGGAAAGTTTGTTGCAGACGCATCACCATAACCTTGTCCTGGATTGTTTTCATTAGAGTTAACTGCTTCTGGAGAACCAACTGGTGGATAATGAACACCTGATGTTCCGTTATCATAACCACTTGAATATCCTTGGATTTTAGGTACGAAGTAGAACAATTTACCAATTGGTAAGTTCATAGCTTGTACAGATACGATATCGTTAGCTAATAATTTAGAGAATACTCTTCTAACGATTGGAAATACAACAGTTTCAAAAGCTCCGTTTGAGCCTTCAGAAGTCGCTTCGTTAATTAGGTGAGATGCTTGGTTTTCATATAACTGTGCAACGTTCTCTTTTAAATGTCCTTTAAGACCTTCTAGGAATCCTAATCTATCCCATTTGTTAATTGTATCTTCTTTGATAACTTTAAGGTGTTTTAAACCGATGTTACCAACAAGACCTGATTCTAATAATGCTCCCATTTTTATTGGTTTTTTTGTTTTATTTTTTATTTATGTATATTATAAATATACTTTACTTTTAAAAAAGTTTATTTTATTTTAGTCATTAAGTCTTTCATTCGTAAAAACTGTGGATTTTCATACGTTTTTGATTCAATCAAATTTGCAGCAGATCCAGTAGATGGAGTAATTTCTACTCTTCTTTGTACTGATTCTGTGATTGTATTTTCACTAGCTTTTGGCGAGTCTAACTCTGACTTAAGTGTTCTGTAAAGATTTTTAGATTCTTTTAAAGTTTCAGCGTTGTCAAATCTTCTAAGAATATTAATCTTTTCTTGTTTAGTTGTTGAATGCTCCGTGAATAACCTAGTAGCGTACGCAAGGTTTGAATTAAATACTGCAACTTCATTTAATTTAGTTCTAAACAAATCAAGTGCTTTTCTGTATTCATCATTTTTACCTCTTAGTAATTCAAGTTCTCTTTTATTTTCCAATGTAAGATTTCGATTAGGTGTAATACCTTTTCTTAATCCTCTTCCAGATTTTGAACCATTACCATAAGTTCTTGAAGCTTCTTTTGTTTCCATTTTAGAAGGTTTTACATTAAAATCCCCCTTTAAATTTTCACCCTCTTTATATTCAAATTTTGGTCTACCAGTACCCATAGTTTTGTTGGCAGTTTTCTTAACTGTTTTAAATCCACCATCCATGTTTGGTTTTTTACTCATTCGATATTTTGAAGCGTTGCCCATTCCAACACCTTTTGCTTTGAATCCTTTAGCTTCCATCATTGAGTGATATTTTTCTTCATTAGAAAAATCCTCTTCATCAAATTCAAACTTATGTGTTTTACTTCCATCAAACATACCGTCTTCCTCATCTAATTCTAATTCATAGATGTTTTCTTCTACTGGTCTAGAAAATTCTTCACCATTATCCATAGTGATTTTATCTTCTTCTTCACCCAAAGACATATAGTCAAATTCATCATCAAAACCTTCTTCATCATCAAATTCATTAGATTTAAATTTACTGGCCATCGGATCTTGATTAAGCATTCCTTTTTCTCTAATACCCATATCCAATTTGTTCATAGGCATATAGTCACCAAATTCGTCTTCTTCTTCATCATCCTCGTCTTCAAAATCAAAAGATAAATTTTCAAAATCATCTTCATCTTCATCATCATCAAAATGATGTGAATACATATCAAATTCAGATTTACCAAATTCTTTTAATTCACTATCATCCATCATTGATTCAGAAAGTTGGATAATGTATTCTGCGTTGTTTTCGTTATCGGATAAATGTATCATATTATCATCTCTTTTTACTATAACACCATCGTTATCACCCATCGCTCTAAATACTCTTAATACTTCAGAGTCAGATGCTTGGGTTAAATCAACTGTGTCATCATCGGAAGGCATTACTTCTTGACCCATCATTTCTTCATCACCCATATTATCTATGGCGTATTCATCGTCATCAGTAAATTCTTCATTATCAGTATCCGTGTCCTCAATGTCCACCTCAACTTCTTCTTCATCCTCAACCTCATCTTGTTCTTTTAGAGATTCTTTTACTAATGAATTGATTTCTTCCCTCATTGTTGATGAAAGTATTCCTTGTGCGTTTCTTTGTAAAGACTCTTCCAAATTCTTAATCTGGAATAATGCGTCTTCTACTTCTCTTTGATTTTTTGCCATTTTTATTTTTTTGACTTTATTCAAATAAATACACAGGTTTTTGAAAAAGTTTAATTTTAGACAATAAAAAAAGGGAACAACTAATGTTATTCCCTTTTTATGAAAAAATATTTTTTAAATTTTACTCTATTACTTCATCAATTTTACTTTCTGTTATTGAGGTAATCCTCCAGTCCATTGTGTAGTTTTCATAGATTTTTGTCACTTTTGCCTCAACATCCGTTGGTGTGTACCCTAAAACTAATTTTTCTTCTTTTACTTTTTTTACTCTCCCAGATTCTGAATCTAACAAATCTGATGTAATCTTTGCTACAAAATATTTTTCTCCTTGTTCCATAATTTTTTTTATTTACTCAAATAATCGGATAATCTTTTCATTAAGTCAAGAGATTTGTTTCCGGATTCACCAACATTTCTTTCTACAGTCATTCTTTTTTCTTCTTCTAAATTTTCATCAAACTTAAATCTATCATTTTTATCTAAAAATAAATAAGCTCCCGGTGTTGATGGAGAAGATACAAGATCAAAACAAATTAATTCAAAATCATCTTGTACTTCATTTTGTTCGCCAACTTTTTTTAACGACCCAACACCGCGAGAAGATATACCTAATGTTACACCTTGACGTAAGTAATTTGCTGCCATATCACCTTTTGTTGATACAATACCTCTTTCGTGAAAACCTGGTGATGTTAATAGTTTTAGTTTGCCTAATAATATCGGACCATCCCACCAAACTTCAGTTATCATATGGGATACACGATCAAGATCAATAAGTGAAGATTCTGGGTGATTAAGTTCTGAAAGAGATGTTCCTTTCTCAATCATTTTTTTATAATTTTCCGCTTCTCTTTTTAATATCTTTTCTGGGTAAACTCTACCATTTCTATTTGGGGTGTCATATTTTTGTAATACAGCATAAAACTCAAAAGGTTTTGAATGGTCCAAAAAGTTTTGAGATTCCATAATGTAATGATTGTTTTGTGATTTTGGATTTATATATCCAGCATCGTATTCGATAAGGATTCCTTTACCAGTTTCGTTTGGTCCTAAAATTTTCATATTTAAATTTTTATTATAAATATTAAACTTTTTCGGTTTTTACTTTTAAAGGTTTGGTATTTCCGTTTTTTGTTAGATAAAATTTGAAATTATCATTCTTGCTAAATACGTCTAAATAAATTTCTTTGGTAATATTTTTTAAGTATTTTTTTAATTTAGTGGATTTAAAATCAATCTCTTGTGTTAAATATAAATTTATTTCTAAATTCATAAAAGATTTTTTTTTCATCTGTAAACCACTTGTTCTTAAATCCAAATCCACTATAAATTTATCATCAAAAAGTTCTTTGTTTATGTTATTGAAAACTGAATGTTTTACACTTCTATTCATATTCAGAACAACTCTTGCCCAGTTTTCTGATTCTTTTTTGGGCTCTACCCAGGATTGTATGTTCAAATAAAGTGATTTGAATTCTTTGGAATCTACTGTTCCGTAACTTACTTTGGATGTTCTAAATCCGTTAATTTTTGAGGTTTTTCCCTTTTTCATAAAAATTTTTCATAATCTCAATGTTTATTTTAGTAAAGTTTACGTAATTTTGTAATATATATCAAATATAATAAAATCATTTATGTTAATAGTACAAGTAAAAAAAAACGATATTGAAAAAGCCTTAAAGGAATTAAAAAGTAAGGTAATTAGAACTAGACAAAATTCACATCTTAATTATAGAAAAGAATATACAAAAAAGTCTGTCGAAAAAAGACAGACTTTACAAAAGGCTATTTATATACAAAGACTTAAGAATTTAGATTAAATACTTCTATTTAGTTCTTGCAGTTTAAAAAATGAAATTCTATCAAAATTTTCATTTTGTAGTCTATTTAATGTTTCCTCAATTGTTTTAAGAACTTCAGTGTCAGCTTCATTTTTTTTGATGTTTTCCAATTTATCAACAACATCTTCTTTTAATAGTTCATATTTTAACTTTAATTTATTTTCATCTTCTGATAAAATTTTTGTTAAAGTTTTTTTACTTTCTTCATTTAATGAATTAATAAAATTATTTAATGTTTTATTAGCGACATTTACTAATTTTTCTATAGGTAAACTTTTTATAGTTTTTATTTGTTCCGGAGATTGTTTTAAATTTTCAAGAATAATTTTTTTACTTTTAACTTTATTTTCTAGTGTTAAAACACTTGTTGAAAACAAGTTATCTAAATTTTCATAATTATTTTTAGATTTAATGTGTCCGACCCATAAATTTAATTCATCCAAGTTTTTCTTGGTAATTTTATTAATTGTATTTTCATATACAACCATAGATTGATTTATTAGCTCTGTTGCAATAGATTCATTTAAACCTTTATTACTTGATAATTCATCGTATAAATAATAAAGTTTACTAATATTTTTATTCTCTAAAACTAATTCGTTAAAAACAAATAATGTGTTTTTAAAAGAATTTTTCTTGTATGACTCTGTAAGTAGTTTTTCAATCTTACTTTTTATTAAACCAAATTTCATAATTATTTTTAATTATAAATATATCAATCTTTAAGTATTTTTAATAATTCATCTTCGATAGCACCAAGAGAACTATTTTTTATTATAAAATCATCATCATTTGATTCTAATAATAGATTCTCCAATTTAGCTCTACTTTCTGGCAAACCACCTAAATCACCTCCCGCTGGTGGTGATGGTGGCCCTGAAGGTGGTGCTCCTCCTGCAGGTGGTGCTCCTCCTGCGGCTTCACCACCTTCGGTTGTTCCGCTTATAGTTTTATATAATCTATCAATATTATCAAATAATCCGGTGTGAGTAATGATTGTTGCGGTATTTGCAAGTTCTGCAGCAACAGCTCTTTCCATTCTTTGTCTTTGAGTGTCAAGTTTAATATCTTCATCTGAAAAACCAAAAATATGTTTTTTTGCCCACGTTGCTGAAGTTGGTGCCAATGTATTTGGAATTTCTGTAACCATATCTTTATACAATGTTACTTTTTCTTTCCACACATCAACCATTAAAAGATCGGCTTGTTTTGACGGATTATTTAAACCTAATGTAAAGTTCTGTAACTCATCTTCAAAACCTAATAAGAATAAATGAATTATTGCAACTTTATTTAATTCTGATAAAATATTTTTTTGTATTCTATTAATTGTTCTTGCAAAACGGATATCAAGTAACGATAAGTTTTTACCATCACCAACAACCTCTTCAAAACCAAGGTATGCTTTAGGTATTCTTAATGCTGTTACCAATTTCTTTTGGATGTACTCAATATCGGCGATTTCAGATAGATTTGTTCCACCTGGTAAAGTTTCAATTGGCATTGTTTGTGTTGCATCTCTTACTGGAATAAAATAATCTTGGTCAACAGCCATTTGGTTAAATCTTAAATCGACATTACCTGTTTTATGGTCAACAACTTGATCTCTTTTAAATTTATTGGCAACACGTTGTACATATGGTTCAACGTCTTTATCATCCATATTTCCAACAAATACCTTAAATACCCTTCTTTCTGGTGCTCTTGATGTACGATAAATTAACATCGCATCTTCAGCCAAAACCAATTGTTTCCAAATTCTTCTTGCTTTTTCAAGCATAGATGTACCATAAGGAAGTTTTCTATCATCACCAAGTAATCTAAAGTGTGCGATTTCAAAAGTATTAAAAGACATATTCTTTTCTTTCCAATTAAATCTTAAACCTTTTTCTGCTGGGTTATTTTCAGAATTTGCCGTTTTTGGGGTCATTCCCCTTTCTAATCTTTCAATCTCAATGTTTGGTAATTGTACACCACCAATAATTCCTTTTTCTGGGTCTAATTTTAGATATACAAAGTTATCACCATACTTACAAGTGTTTCTAATCCACATTTGTAAGTTTGTGTTAATATCTAATGTGTTATTAAATAAATCTGCAAGAATTCCTTTTATTCTTTTTGATTCAGAATATATTTGTAAAATATGTCCGTCTTCATTTGGGGTTGTAGATTCTTCAGCGTATATATCAAGTGCTGTTGAAATCTCTGGTGTAAACTCCATAGATTCGTAATCATAAAATGCCGCTAGTCTTGTTGGTTCATAATAAATTGCCTGAGTATATAGGTTACTTTCTATTTTTTGCCATTGATTTGATAAATATAGTGTTTGTTGAGCTTGGAGTTTTTCCTTCTCAAATTCATTTTTATCTCTTGTTTTTAACAGGTCTTGTTTACTAAACTTATGTGTTGGTACATCTTGCCCTAATAATGAATTAGGACCAAATGCTTTATTAAGTCTTTGCCAAACTGTAAGTTGATTTGTATTTTGTTCCATAATAGAAGTTTAATTTATAATTATCAAATATAAATATTCATTAGTATATAATGTTTTCACCACTTTCTGTTAGTATTACTTCTTGTAGTTCTGTTAGAATATAAAAAGTATCAACTACTGGTGTTGGGGTTGGTGTCGGCGCTGGGGGTTGACTTGGTTGTGGGATTTCTCTAAAAGTGTCTTTTGGTGTTCCTCTTTTATATTGAAAAGTTGGGGGAAAATTTTTTACAGAATATATTGGTTGGTCAGGTACTATTAAATTAGCACCACCAAATATTCTACCCGAAGTTTTTCTTCTATCTAAACCCATAATAATAATTATCTTTTACCACCAAATAACCAACCGTATTTCATATAATCATCTTTTGATGGTCCAGAATTCATTTTCATTCTTTCATTAAGCATATTACCATTTGGTATCATTGGGTCAAAATGAATTTGTTTACCAACAGAATCATTGTTTGCAACCGTCCAAGAGTCTATCATTACTTTTGTTTTTTCAACAACCTTTTCAAGTTTTGAGAATGAAGATTCGCCAACATAGATTGCAATTGAAATCCCCATAATAAGGTCATCGTGTTGACCCCTTTGATGATCCGGTCTTCCATTTACATAAACAAAAGTGTTCATCTCGTTGTATAACCGAACACTTTTAATTTTAAATTTATGTCTAACATACTCTTCAAACGCCGCAATAATTTGAACACGTTTATTATTAAAATTTATTCCAGGAATTTTATCTTGATTTTTTGGGTTATAAGACCAAATATTTGTAGAATCAACACCATCAATATATAAATTTTTATATCCAAGTTCCTGCATTTTTCTAACAGTTGTAATACCCATACCACCGGTGATATCAACAACACAAAATGCATTATACATTAATCCCCATTTAAAGGCTATTTCAGCTAATGCGTCTGGGGGTATCTTCCCAACATATTCTAAAACTTGTTCTCTTTCATCAAAATCAATTATTTGTATAGTTGAGAAGTCTTCACTATCCCCACGAGATACGTCAACACCCATAATGTATTTATGACCTTGCTCTGGTTCTTTCCACATCCACAAAGAATTTCCCATCATTTTATTTGGAGCGTCTTGTACTGTATTTGTTTTTATCCATTCAAGTTCTTTAGAATCAAATACGTTATCACCCGATCCTAGAAATTCACAGTTAAGCTCTTGGTTAATTTTACGTTTATCGTATTTTAACTTTTTAACCATTTTTTCATACCAAGTAGAGCAAGGTTTGTATCCTTGTGAGAAATATTCTTTTATTTTATCATAGTCTCTTTCGTATGGGTCAGTATCGGCAAATGATATATTTTTAGAATGGTCTTTTTCATCTTTATTTAGTAGATAATCAACCATATCATCAGTTGGTACCAAATATAGGTCTTTTGAATATCTTGGGTCTTTCCACCAAAACATTTCAGAAATTTTAAAGTTGTTAATTCCTTTAACAGCTTGACTATAAACATCATGATAAATTGGGTCATATCCGTTTGGTGTGGAAACAACAATTACTTTACCCCCCGTAGAAAGGGATGCCATACAAGCAGCCCAGAAATCACCATCAGCTTCTATAAACGCGGCCTCATCAAATACAAGTACCGTAGGTGTGTAACCCCTCAAGGCATCGCGTGATGTTGCAACCGCTTTTACTTCACAACCATTTGTTAATTTATAATGTCTTTGCGAGTTTTTATCTACGGAAAATCCAGAACCAACCCATTTAGGCCATTGATCAACAAAAGCCCTAATCTTATTTGCCATCTCCATTGACGTATCAAGTTTGTTGGCAATAATCAATATTTTTTCTGGTTGTTCTTTTTTTGCAAATACAAGTCTTTTTGATATCCAAGCGGCTGTTACCGTTGACACACCAGCTTGACGGTATTTTAATGCGATATTTTCTTCGTAATCTTCATAATCTTTAAGAAGTGAAACTTGATCTGGGAATAATTCCAAAGGGACATATCTTGATACGGTATTATCATATGTCTGTAAGTAGGTTCTTAATGCGTATGGCGTATCTTTCATACATCTTACATACTCAAGCATTATTTGTTCTTTTGATAAACTCATAAAGATATTTTAATATAAATATCAAAACCCCCAGTTATTTTCATAAAAGGGGGTTTTGTAGTACAATATATTATTTAATTATAAACCTAGTCTTGTTAAAATATCATCATCTTCTTCATCATCGTCGTAGTCGTCATCATCGTCATCATCACCTTCTTTATATTTTTTGTAGTTAGCTTTTGCTTGTTGTAATAATTCATTAAATTTTTTAGTTGCTTTATCGTTATCCGACTTATCATCAGAAACAACATTTGCAATTACATCTTTTAAAAATTCTTCAGCTGGAATACTATAAAGTAGCTGCTCAAAAAACGGAATATATTTTTTTCCTTCATTATCTAAAGTTAATTCGTCCGGAAGTAATGTCCTTAATTTTCTTACAAGTTCACCACCAACACGGAAATTCATTGGTTCATTTTGCATTGTATCTGTTTGTGAAATAACTTGTGTTGCCATTTCTGGATCCATATCTTTCCATTGTGCTCTTGATTGTACCATTGAAAATGATTTAAACAATTCGTGAAGTAAGATTGGAAATATTACTCCGTTTGCGTAATATGTGTCATTATCATCTTGTTCTTCGCCACCTTCGTCGTCATCTTCATCTTCATCACTATTCGGTTCTGACATCTTACCCGCGGCACCAGCGGCATTTCCACCCAAAGCTTCAATTAAGTCCTCATCGGTAAAATACATTAAATCATTCGCACCCATAATCTTATTGTATAATGGATATAATCCTGGATCAATAGCATCTAACCTATCTTTAAACATTTGATATGCAAATTGTCCACGTTTTCCTTTACCCATTATAATTGCATTGATAATGTTTCTTTTTTCAATCTCCAATTGTTTTTGTTCTTCTGGTGTTAATTCATCAATATCAAAAGAAAAATTTGGAGGTAACGGTAGTTTTTGTTCTTTTTGTGATTTCATTTGGAATATACTTGGGTCAATTCTTTGTTCACCTAAAAACGTTAACATATTGACAAAGTCAAATTCATAAACAATCCCACCTTCTTTTCTATTTTTAACAACAAGACCTTCCTCAACAGCTTCTTCCATAGTTTTATTATACGGCATCCACCCTTCTTCTTTTGCGGCAATCTCAACGGCTAAATCTCTTAATTGTTCACGGTAACGAGGTTCAATCTGCATAGCTTGTCTAACGGATAATATTTGTTCCATTTGAATCGCTCTTTTTACTGTAGGCTCTGTTATATTCCTTTCAGTACTATAATACCTTTTGACGTAGTCAACAATCTCTTTAAATCTTTTACCGGTAATTTTTTCAACATCTGAAACACCACCACGAAACCCTCTATTTTTTGCATAAAGCCCCTCTGGATCCTCAATTCTTTGTTGAGTCTTTGGGTCCATTCTTTCTGGATAATCACCATAATCAACTGGCGCTTCGTTAACTATTTTTCTTATAAGTCTTTCTATGTCTCTATTTCCCATTTTTTATTTATTTAAAATTGATTCTATTGCTGACATAAAGTCATTTTTTTGTTCTTCAGCTTTTGGTTGTTCTTTAACACCAGGATTTGGATCTCTGAATGGATTTTTTCTTGTTGGCGTTTTAGTTTTTTCCCTTTCCTTTGTTCTTTCTTTTTCCCTTGTGTTTGCTTTTGGTTGTTCCTTAACCCCTGGATTAGGATCTTTAAAAGGATTTTTTCTTGTCGGTGTTTTAGTTCCCGGTTTAGTTTTAGTTTTTTCCTTTTCTTTTGTGTCTTCTTTCATTTCTTTAGATATACTAGTTAATCTCCCAATTGGTAACTTCATTTTACCGTTTGGTTGAAACATAGTATTTTTTTTTGGATTGCTCAACATAAATTTTTCTGACTTATCAACTTTTTCTTGGATTGTTCTTAATAATTCACCTTTTGTCATACTAGGTTCAATATGTTTTTCAATCATATTGAATATTTGTTCTTCTAAATACTTTTCATAGTTTTCGTCTGTATTTTTTCTTTTTACAGTTTTTTCTGGGTGTTTTTTTTCTGGCATATCTTTATATTGTTTTTTTGATGTACTATCGGAAAATTCTTTAGCCATTTCACACCATTTCTTTTTCTTAACACCTTTACTTGTATTACATTTAGCCCAAAAGAATCCTTGTTGTGCTTTTGATTCAAATTTTTCTTTAATCTCTTCCTTAATAGCGGGACCCTTAGCGCCCGTAACAACCTGTACTTTATTTGTCCCTGGTTGTTTTCTAATCTCAACTCCACCAGTGGCAGGGTCGTTAGGTACTGCCATACCTTTACTTAAATCAGTATCATCTAAAGTTGTAATAGTTTGAGATACTTCTTGTGTTGTTGCTTCTTTAGTTTCTTTTGATTTTCCTTTAAATAAAGGTTTTGCTATTCTGTATAATTCCCCAGCCATTTTATTAAGTTTAGAACCATTTGGTGATTTTGCCCAATAAGCAAGTCCTTTAATTTTATCTAATACTTGTTCGTCAGAAAAATCATCTGGATTGTCACCTAAACCTAAATCTATTTTATTATTTTTAATAAAAGCTTTCATAGCTTTTATAGAGTCTTTTTTTGCCTGCTCGACATCACCCATAGGTTTAAAAAATTTTTCAGCTAATAATTTAACTTCGTTTGGTTTCATTTTAGAAATTGTACTGAAATGGATTCCATTTTCTAATAATATACTGACGTTTCTGTTAGTTTTCATAAACAACTTTTTTTTCAAATTGTAACACAAGATCTCTCTCGTATAATTTATCTTTTACATCCTGTTCTTGGTCCCCATATTTGAAAACCAATCTTTTAACCAATGAAAAATCAATTTCATCTTCTTTTTCCCAACCTAGGGCAATAACACCGTCAATTGAATCTTGAACCGAAAAAACATCTGAATTTTGTACCAATTCCAATGTGATTTCATTGTGTGTTAATGTCCCAACTTTTTTTATATGTTCAACATCTGGTGGACTTGGGTATCCATTTGCTGGTCTTGCTTCCCAATTTTCACCCCAAACATCTTCCAAAGAGTCACTAAAAATAAATTCATAAATGTTTTCACCCTTATAGTTGGGTCCCAAACCATTTATGTATAATAAGTAACTCATATCACTAGTCCGTTGATTGTAACTTTTGTGTTAATAACCCCTTCTTTAAATACCAAACTTCCTTTATTAGTTTTTCCAATAAGAACCGAAACTGGATTTTTTTCCATATATTTTAATGCCATTCTTTCTTGTCTGATACTTTCAGAAAGATTTTTAACATTCATATAATTTGTTTCTTTTAATTTTTCGTATTTTTCTATTTTTTGTATTTTTTTCTTTTCTTCAGAAATAATTTCTTTTTTCTGTGTTGTAAAATATTGTGAAATAATTTTATCAACCTTTGATTCACTAAAAGTACCATGTGTTAAATGGTCATAGTTATGTCTTGGTTCTCTAGCGCCACGTCTAGTATATTCTTCGCCCCATTCACGGGTCGTATCTTTTAAGGCTTCTGCTGTTTGACCTTTTACACTAGAATATATTGCGTCGCCAAGTGTTGCCATTTCACCTAAATCATATTCTGTCATTTCACCACCAGCAGGGGGCGGTGGGGGTAAAGCTCCTTCTTCTTCTTCGTCAAATGCTGGTTCTGGCAATTCTTCATCATTCATTTCTTCATCATCCATTTCTTCATCTTCGTCTTCATTGCCTTTTTCATCAAAATCACCTTCTAATCTTGAAATAATTTCTTCTAAATCGTCATCATCTAACAAATCAACGTCAAGAGCTGATAATATAGAATTTATGATGTATTTAACATCATTAGGATCCATATCGTCTTCACTATTATATTTTCTAATTCTTTGCGCTAATTTACCTGTAAGTTTTTGAATTACTTTAAATGTGGTACCACCTTCTTTTTTTGATTTTCCTTCACCTTCTGGATCTTCTTCATCATCCATATCGTCCATTGGTGGCGGGGGTAATTCTTCATCACCCATATCGTCCATTGGTGGTGGCAGCCCTTCTTCACCTCCAGTCGCAGTATCTGGTGGTGGCATACCTTCTCCACCCATATCATCTATTGGTGGTGGTAACCCTTCTTCACCCCCTGTCGCACTAGCGTCTGGTGGTGTCATACCCATACCTCCCATATCATCCATAGGCGGTCCAGCTGGTGCTGGTGGTGTTACTGGAGCTGCCGCTGGTGGAGGTAAAGCTCCTTCAGGTTCGGTTGGTTCAGCTTTTTTTTTACCAGGAAGTTTTAGTTTGAACTTTTTTTTTTGCTCGGTAAATAAAGACATACCCTCTTCATTTCCGTACATTTGATTAAAGTCTTTAGCCATAAGGTTTAACTTTTTCAATGCTTGTGAGTAAGAAGGAAAATATTTTCTATTTTGGATAGGTTCAATATAATCAGAATTAATATCATCATAACTTTCTTTGATTATATATCCCAATCTTTCTCTTACGATTGTATATGTTTTACCGTCAGCTAATTCAGCTGTATATTCTGTTTTTTTATCTTCATTTACTGGTTGTGGAATAGATTCATTGTATCTAGCAATTTCCATAATTCTACGAATTTTATCCATGCCTTCCAATTTTTCACTTCCGATTGGTCTTAATCCTCCCATAGTATGTTTTTTTGAATAAATTATTTTTTCTTAATAAATATATCAATCATTAAGATTATTTTGTTTTTTATTAAATTATTGGTTCATAGATAATTTATTATCTAAAATTTTTGTTGTAGAATCGTGTAATTTTTCTATATAACCATTTCTTCTTAAAATTTTAAAAACAAGGTTTTCTGTCGAATACTCACCACCCTTTTCAAGCCCACAAGTTCTATATTTTTTTAACTTATCTTTATATTTCTGAACCATTTTTTTTGCCGTACTTGCGTCATCATCTTTTATTGTATCCAATAAGTCATCTATTATGTTCATCCATTGTTTCGCCTTTTCTTTAATCAATTCTTTATCAATTGTAACATCTTCTTTTTTTGGCGTGCTTGCCCATTCATCAAATAATATAGAATAAACCCCACTTGAAAAGTGTGATTCTGTTTCGTTTTGAACGTATAATTCAACTTCATAACCCTTTATTGTAATGTCGTGTTTTTGGTTAAATAACATTTTTTTTAATGTAAAAAGTTTTTCGTATAGTTCAATTTGATTTTCTTGGTATTGTTGGAAATTTGCAACAATGTGTAAATCAAAATCAGAATACTTTGACCAATTATAATTAGATAATGAACCAGTAAGGATTATGTCAGTAACAACAATTTCGACATCTAAAAATTCGATAAATTCGTAAGCAATTTCAAGTAGCCTTTCCCTTATTTCAGGTTTTAAATTTGGTTCTTTTTTATTACCCTCCCAAACTTTTGGGTTTAATTCATCTTGAGGTTCAAAACTTTTTAATAATTCGGTTTCCATTAAATATAAATATTATGAAAATGGATTAACTCAATTTCTTATACTTAAAAGTTTTTGAAATGTTTGTATTAAAAAATGAACCTTGTGATTTTGCAGTTCTAAATGATGTATAAGTCTGATGTGGAACATCTTCATATTCATATTTTATACCATTTTTAAATTCTGTAATCATTTTTTTTGTTTCGGTATCGTATTCAGTTCTAACGATATTTGAAGATTCGACTTCATTTATGATTTTAGTTCCTTTGATTTCTTCTTTAGTAATTGCCATATTGTAAAATTTTATAATAAATATTATAGTAACACAAAATCAATTGTATATGATAGCCAGCGTTAAATTATTGACATACCATAATTTTATGTCTAAATTTTGAAGAAAAAAGATTATGGCAATAGAATTTGTGGATGATGGCGATAAAGGTAAAAAGAAAGATGGTAACACACCAGTATTAGATAACTTCAGTAAAGATTTAATTAAATTAGCAGAACAAGGAAAACTAGACCCTGTAATTGGTCGACAAAAAGAAATCCTACGTATTGCACAAGTATTATCTAGAAGAAAGAAAAATAACCCCATTATTATTGGTGAACCTGGTGCTGGTAAAACAGCGATTGTTGAGGGTCTTGCAATGATGATTCACGCTGGTGAATGTCCTAAAAACTTAGCAGATAAAAGAATTGTATCGTTAGATATAAATTCAGTTGTGGCCGGTACAAAATACCGTGGACAATTTGAAGAAAGAATGAAGGTTATTATTGAGGAGTTACAAGCAAGTCCGAATATTATAATTTTTATAGATGAAATACATACAATGGTTGGTGCAGGAAATAGTTCTGGGTCACTCGATGCCTCAAATATTTTTAAACCAGCATTATCAAGAGGTGAAATTCAATGCGTTGGTGCGACAACACTGGATGAATACAGAAAACATTTTGAAAAAGATGGCGCGTTAGAAAGAAGATTTCAAAAAATAATTGTTGACCCATCAACAAAAGAAGAGACGTTTGAAATTCTAAAACAAAGTAAAGAAAAATATGAAGAGCATCACAAAGTAAATTACACAGACGAGTCACTTTGGTTATGTGTTGAGTTAGCTGATAGATATATTACCGATCGTGAATTTCCAGATAAAGCTTTTGATATTTTAGATGAGGTTGGTTCTCGTATGCAAATTGATATTAAATTACCAGAGCATATTGAAAAACTAAAACAAGAAGCTGTAGATATTAAACAAGAAAAAGCGGATGTAATTAAAAAACAAAAATATGAAATGGCCGCAGAATTACGTGATCGTGAAAAAAATATTCTACTTAAACTTGATGACGCAAAAAAGAAATTTGAAGAGGAATTAAAAAACAGTAAAAGAGGTATTCCAGAAGATTTAATTTATGAAGTGGTTTCAAATATGACCAAAATCCCAGTTAATAAAATTAATATCGATGAAAAAAACTCACTTGTTAATTTAGAAGAATCGCTTAATGGTTATGTAATTGGACAAGAGGAAGCGGTTAAAAAAATATCAAAGGCAATTAGAAGAAATAGAGTTGGTATTAAGGACCCAAATAGACCAATTGGTTCATTTATATTTTTAGGATCTACCGGTGTTGGTAAAACGTTTTTAGCTAAAAAGTTAGCAAAAGAAATTTTTGGTAGTGAAGATAGTTTAATTCGTGTTGATATGTCAGAATATCAAGAAAAACACACAATCTCAAGACTTATTGGGTCACCTCCAGGATATGTTGGTCACGAAGAAGGGGGACAATTAACCGAACAAGTGAAAAACAAACCTTATTCTGTGATTTTATTTGATGAAATAGAAAAAGCAAATAAAGACATTTTCTCAACACTACTCCAGATGTTAGATGATGGTCATATGACTGATGGTCTTGGTAGAAAAATTAATTTCAAAAACTGTTTAATTATTATGACATCAAACATTGGTGTTAGAAAAGTGCAAGATTTTGGTTCTGGTGTTGGGTTTAAAACTAATAACAATAGTGATGCGGTACAAGAAGAATATAAAAGAGACGTTTTGAAAAAAGAATTACGTAAGTTTTTTGCCCCAGAATTTTTAAATAGAATTGATGATGTTGTTATTTTTAATTCTTTAGTAAAAGAACATATTGATAAAATAGTAAAACTTGAAATAGAAAAATTGATTGGTAGACTTAATTCTATGCGATATACGGTCTCTTATGAGGCGTCTGTAATCGATTTAATTGCAAAAGTTGGTTTTGATGAACAATATGGTGCAAGACCAATTAAACGTGCAATCCAGGATAAAATAGAAGATTTAATTTCTGAAAAGATTTTAACAAATGATGTTGTAGAAGGAAAAGAATATATGTTGTTTGTTAAAGGTGAGGGTGATGATCAAACAATAGAAATAGAGGATAGGTCAAAACCAGAACCAAAAAAACGTGGTAGAAAGAAAAAGGAGGATTAAAAACCCTCCTTTTTTATTAGTGTTTAGAATAACCAAGTTCCTCAATCATCAACTTACCGACTTTAATTCCGTTGTATGTGTCATCCACAACAACATATTCATTTCTTGTGTGGTAATTATAATAACCAATTGATATATTAAAACAAGATAAACCAAAATTTTGATTTAATGGGAAAATATCCGTATAAGGATGTCTATGGTATTTGGTATCACCTGGGAAATGTTCAGTGATAAGACGACCACCAACATTAAAAAATTCCGAGTCTCTATTAAACATAGGTTTTGACATAAGATACTCGGAAATCATATTATTTTCCGGAGCATCAAATTGTATTGCGTAACCAACGTTTTCAAAAAATTTAGGATCCGCATTAAAAGACCCTTTACATCCGGTTTCTTCTGCAACAAAAAAAGCGGCCTTTAAATTTGGTAATTCTTTTAACAACTCTAAACATCCATATACACCACACTTATCATCACCACCAATACCAGTGGGTTCACCACTGTCATTATAAGCCTTTAAGGACAGTTTAATTTCTTTTTGAGCATTAGGTAACATCTCTTCTCTAACATTAATAGAATCGATTGTATGTACCGTATCTGTGTGCGCAACGACACAGGGAAAATACTCAATATTTTCATCAGTTTGTTTTGTCGCATATATGTTATAAAAACTATCAACATAATATGTGATTTTATTTTCATCTAACCAATTGGTTATAAAATCAATGATTAAATCTTCCTGATATGTCTTTGTTGGGATTGATAAAACCTCCTTAAGTAACTCAAAATTTCTTTCCATACAACAAATATAGAGATATTATTTTGATTTACAAAAGTTTTTTTAATATTTTTCTAATACTTTCAAATAGTTCTGGATGGTGTAACTGAAGGTTTAAGTCTTCAAGATTATCCACAGATCTTTCTTCACGTTTATTACCACCATGTTTAAATATGTCAAAAAATAACTTACTATTTGGTTTAAAATTATGAAACATTATATCCATATTTTTTTCTGGTAATCTTATGTATTTATTAAATCCACCAATACTCATAACTTTTTCATACATTTTATTATATTCTTCATAATCAAAATTTCCAAGTTCCTCTTCAACTTCTTCCAACATCTTTTCAAGATTTCTGGTTACCTCTTTTTGAAAAGACTCATCCTCATAATCATCACACCAAGAATTATATTCTAGTTCGTTCCAGTCGCCAACACTATTATTTGAATAGTTTTCTATTAGTAATTTTAACATACCTTTTAAATCCTCGTCTTCAGCATTTAACATTTTATATAAGTTTAATAAAATATTTACACTTGTTTGGAATTTGTAACCGTGTCGTATTTGCACAATACCAAAATTTATAAATGGGTTGTTAGTTTCACCTACTAACGTTTTTGAAATCGCCCTTTCAATACATTCTTCGTTATACCTACCGTATTCGTATATAATGTCATCACATTCGTCATCAAAATTATTTTTTAAAAATTCTGAAATTTTAGCATTATCATTATTATCATTATTAGGGACTATTTGTAATGTTGGATTTGTTAGACTTAAAATTTTATTAGCAAGTGTGATATTTTCATCCTTAAACGAATCAATGATATAACCCTCTTTCCAATCTTCGTCATACCTCCACCGATCAAAATCGTAACTACCATAACTAGAGTTTACGTACCTACTCCAAACCCAAATATCAGTATCATCAGTAACACCAAGAATTTCAAGAAAATCATCATCATTATCAAAGGTAATTTCAATTTTTGGCGATCTGCCTTTTGAGTATGAAACATCATATATTAGTTTGTCAGGATAAGACCATCTATTAACTTCTTCTCCTTTAGCAATTTTTTTTAAAAATTCGTATGTTTCACTTGCCATATTAAATAAATATAATTATATTTGTATTTATATATAGTTCTTTGATAATAGTCATTTAGATATATGGGCCTATATCGGATTTGACGGGCGTTGGTTGAATAATAGAAGCATGTCGGGACTGAATTAATCTCGTTAAAAACTGATTCACAAAACAACTGGCAATGTGCTAAACAAAATGGAAACTCTTGGTTTACTAAGAGGTTCTGAAGTTACTGTAGCTTAAGAAGTTTACGGAAACGCGAGCCGGTTCACATACGCTCAGGAACAGAAGTGACTAAGGTGGACCAAGACTGAACCCGAAATCGAGTCTTCCATTGGTTGTTAATTTACGATGGTGAAGAACAAATTAACTTTGTTTTTGGTCAAATTAAAACCAAATATTTTGGGGTATTAGAAAATACCAACCTAAACATGTAGTTGTCTCTTAAACAAGACGAACCGGACGAGGGAGTCGGAGCCCTCTAGGTCCACCAATTAAAAAACCCACTCTTTTGAAGTGGGTTTTCTTTTTTAGGAGATATCCTAATTACTTAACAGCAGTAGTATCTTTTACTACAACAGTTGCATTAACTGTAGATTCTACAGCGGTTGCTTCTGGTGTTGCGTCAGCAGTTGCGTTTCCTGTTCCTTTTTCACCACAAGATGTCACAAGAGATAATGTCGTGAAAATTGTTAAAGAAATTAAAAATAATTTTTTCATTTTGAAATGGGTTTAATTAAAGTTTATTATAATAATATATACTACATTTTTTATAAAAAGAAAAGGACAACCATAAGTTGCCCTCAAATTTTTTTTTAATAAGATCTTAAATTTTAAAAAAAGGTTGAGATTACACCTGTAATTGAGAATCTTTTGAAGTATTATTGTTTCCCTTCGTATCCACTTTCTTTTGGAAAGTATTTCTCAGTGACGGTCTTTTAGGTTTACCACTCCTTGAGGTTTGAATTACTCTCATCTTACTTGACTCTTTCCGAGGTTGCCACCCCAGTTCGTCCTTGCGGGACTAAAGGTTTTTCGGATAATTACACTCAGACTTGGGATCCTTGTGTGCAATGAACGGCTCATTACTATGTAGTCACCTTTCATCCAAACCTGACAGACACTTTTCCATTATTATTTTAGGTTTTACATCCATATGTAATAAATGTTGTGTTGTGGATTATCAAAGTAGTGGTCTGCCAACCGAGCCAAGTCGTCTTTTGAACAACCCGATACTCAACTACTCTGTGAAATGTCCCCATCTCCATATTTCTAGACTACTTCGAGATCGAACCCTTGGTAGGGGACGGTCAAGGTTAATAACAGCACCACCTGTACGTTAACATACCTTTCGGTTTTAAGTATCCTATGATACTGGAATACGCAATAATAAAATTGGATAACTCTATTTTTTGCATAATTCCTACGGGTTATTCCTATTGGTGTTCCCACCTCAACTAGACGACCCACATCGCCTATTCACTTAACCACTTTCCCTACAGCGTCGCCCTCGGTACTAAAGATTAAACGGTATCCCGCTTGTGTACTTGACCTCACTTTCGTAAGACGCAAATAAGTTAACACAACTTACTCACTTTATCCTGGTTTCCCAGTTTATTTTATGGACTATACACGGCCCAATATCTTTATCAGTTTCATTACTTACTCCTGAACGGATAATCTATTTTTTCAAAGAACGATTTCGGACGTTTCCGATTTTGTTTTACAAAGTTAAGACTTTTATTTTAATTTGTCAAGTACTTTTTAAACTTTTTTTATTTTTTTTCTATAAAGACATGTTCTGTACCATATTTAGTCGCCATAATATGGGCAAATTCTAAATTTGGTGTAAAAACTTTTTGTCCTTCATTATTAACATATCCGTATATTTCAACTTCGATTACTTGTGTTTCTTGTTCTGTCATTTTTGTTTGTTTTTAAATACATTACAAACATATAATAAATATTTTGTTCTGTCAAGGAAGTTAAAGAATTTTTTTCATAATATCTTTAATTCGACTAATTTCTTCGTTTAATTTAAAGTCTTTTTCTTCTAAATTAATTTTAGGTTTCTTAATTTCCGAAATTTCTTTGTCGTTACTAAAAAGTTTTTCAAATTTGTTCATAAACGCTTTAAAATTTTCTAAATCAAACTTAGTGTCACCTCCTGTTTTACTCTCAACTTTAACTTCAAATTTTTCGGCAATTGTTTTAATCTCACTTCTATTAAAATCATTTTTACCTAATTCTTTTTCAAAATAATCTAAACATTCATCTAAAGTGTTAAATGTTTTATCATTTAGTCCATCAATAAAACTTTGCGCTTCGGTGTTTGAAGTTGTTTTATTTGTGGTTATTAAATCTTTATTCTTGATTACAAGAGCAGCTAAAACAATTTTAGAAAAATTATCTTTAACACCTAATGTTCCCAATTTTTCTAAAACAGATTTAATTATTGACTGTTCACCAGAAGAAAATGCTGTGTAAAATATTTTTTTAATTTTTGGTACTGTTTGATTTGGTGTTTGTTGTTGTGAATCTTGAGTTTCACTATCTTCAGTTGAAGAGTACTTATCGTCCGGTTTTGTATTTCTAACACCAACGTGAATGTGATCATAATGGTTAGTAACATTCCAACCAACTTGGTATCTATAATTTCCAACATTAAAATTAATCCACTTACCATTACCTTTTTGAAGTAACTTATCTGGCATTTTATCTTCCGATATCCAACCACGTTTTACAAACTCTTCTCTAAGTTTCTTCCAACCGTCGTCTCCTTTTTTACCACGACAAGGTAAATCAATACCATATGAATCCTTTGAGCCATCCCAGTGGTCAGACCTATTACCAGATGCTGTTAGTCTTCTACTTCTTTTTTGTGATCCGGCATTGAATCCCAAATCTTTTAACCAGGATGCCATTTGTAACGCCCTTTCTGCAGATCCCGCCCAGTCACCATTTATCCCACCACCAAGACAAACTTTACCTTGATCAAGACATTTAGGATATGCTGAACCAACAGCAAAACCATATGTATTTGTGTTTTCAAATAAATTCATATGTATATAAATACATCAATGAATCAAAAACCATTCTGGAATACTTCTATTTTTCCAATTAGCAAAAGATTTTTTTGCATCTATATAATAATTTCTATATGAGTCAATAACAGATTCCACTTTATATTCGTCTGGCATTGCCTTTGCTGGCTGTGTAAAATCTTTATCTGGTATATTTGGTTTATTAATTAAACACCATTCTATTATATCCTGGGATTTATGTCTTTTACCATATCTATATGTGTATTCTTTACATAATTCCAAACCTAAATCACATAAATAAAGATAATTGGATAATGATTCTCTGGACCAAATAGCACAAGGGTGATTTTTATGTGATAATTTATATGGAGCTTCAGATCCAATAATCCAATGCGCACCACATAAAAGTTGTGCTGTTTCAAGTATCATCTTAACAACGTGTTTATCACAATGATACTGTGCACATTTTTGGGTATCAAAATCTAAAAAAAATATATTCATAAAACAAAGATATGAAATATTTTTTAATCAACAAAAAAACCCCACCTAAAAGATGGGGTCAACAAAAAGTTATAATAAACTTATTTTTTAGCAATTACAGACCAAATAGCACCTGCTAATGTCATAATACCGCCAGTGATTTCAGTAACAACACTTTCGTCTGCCCATCCTTTCATAACAACAATACCACCAACAAATGTTAAAGCATGTCTAACAATTCCTAATACTTGTTCTTTTGTTAATTTCATAAAATTTTTTTTTATTGTTTATTTTATACTATATAAATATATTTATTTAATAAAAAAGTTATGAAACAAAATATCAATGAAGAATTAAATTATATAAAATATCTTTTAGGTTATCAAAAAGGTGTTGTAATTTCCGAACAAACAACACCAGCGTCTGATACACCAATGCAACCACAAGCACAAGGTACACCAGTATCAGAACCAACTCAAGGTGGTGATGGATGTATTCCATTAACAATTAGTGGTAATTTTAACCCTAAAAAATCAGATTCCACAGAATATTTAACAAACATAATTAGCCAACTTGACGCTCAAATTAAAAGTAAACCAGAATTTCAAGGTGGATCGGTAACAAGTATAAGAATTATTGGCGGTGCTAGTAATGTGGATAATGGTATTAAATCTGATTTTACATTAAATAATGATTACACACCAAGTGGTACAACACCGAAACAAACTAAAGAGTTTCAAAATAATATGAGTTATGCTCAAGCAAGAATTGATGCTTCTAAACAGCCAATATTAGATGAATTAAAAAAAGTTGGTTTAACTGTTAGTGTTGAACCCACAACCGAAACTCACGTTATTGACACTGGGGGTACAAGTGACTCAAAACGTAATTCAGGCACCTACCCAAATCCTGGTCAAGTTGTTATAATCCAGATGACTATTTGTCCGGTAAAAGATGGTGCTGGACGTGAAGATTTTGATAAATTACCATATCTGAAACCGCAATTAATACCAACAACTTCAGGAGAAATAGTAAACAGAATTGAAAATTTAATAGAATGTTATGAAAATTCTGAAATAAGGATTTTTTATGGTGATCCAAAAAAAGGTCATTGGTGTCGTAAAGCTTTATATAATGTTTATGCTAACGGTATACAATTGAAAAGGGCTGATGGTAAAGATTATGCTTCTTTAAATAATGTTGGGGATAAGTTTGATAATGCGGAAATTATTAATGGGGAGAGGAGAAAAGAATGTGGTAGAGGAAATAGATGTGGTAGAAGTAATACATTTACTTTAGATAGAATTACAAATGAATCTTTCTTTAATAAAGATGTTTTATACAAACATAATGGTGGGTTAGTTATTACTGCAGAATGTACTGATAAAGGTCAAGGATCATATGATGGTAATTCAGACTGTCATAATGACGTTGGTAATATTTCTTTCAAAATAAAAGGACTTGGTGAAGAAGTTAAGGAAGCTTCCGATACACCAAATATGTTCAATGTACCAAAAGAAATTGGAAATTTTGCCGCTTGTAAAACATTTAAACTTCAGGCAGCTAAATAATCAAGTTACTTGTTATAATGTAACTTGATTATTGCTTTATCAATTTCAGAAAATTTATTTGTATTACAACCACCTTGGTAAAAAACACTTTCTGGATACTTCCAAGAATCATTCATTAAACCTAGAGATTGTGTAATTTCTTCACGTAATACACTTTTTAATTCAATACCACAAAGTCTTTCATTTATGAAAATATGACTTGTGTAGATTCTTGATTGATATACAACTGTCCCAACAAAACCCAAAAATTTACCATTTATAGTAATGTTAGCCCTTTTTTTATATTCAGAAAAATCACAAAAATAAATAAAAGTATTAGCCTCTTTTTTATCCTTAGCAATTGAAATTGTAATTGGGTCAATAAGATTGTTTAATTCATTAATGATAATTTTTGTATACTCTTTTATTGAATCATTGTCTTCAAAATCAAAAAATATCTTTACATCGTTTTTCCATTTTACAAAATTATGACTTGAGTCCCCGTATTCAGATTTTCCGGCGATTTCGTTATAATAATGAACCACAGAATCTTGACTAAAAGTTGTGGTTACAAAAAATAAAAATAGGGTTGTTATAATTGTTTTCATACAACAAAGATATAAAGTTTTTTTTAATATACAAAATTATTATTCTTTGATTTTAAACCAACGTTTGAATAATTTTTCCCAAACATCCATTGCCGGATTAATAGCAACGAAAAAACCAATAGCACCAACAATAAAATTACCAATAGAAGATTCTGACTCCAAATAGTATTTGAATAGCCACAAGCCAACCCAAACAATGAAGAATGAAAGGATTGAGGACAATAAGAATAAAAGAAACTTTTTCATAATATAAATTTAAAATTTGATGTCAGGGTGGGAGTCGAACCCACAATGAGCAACCATCTTTAACAGATGGGATTAGCACCGGTGCCTTTTACACTCCTGACAAACACGACTCTTCAGCATTCTACTCCCAGCTCCGAGGAATTGTATCTAACTTAGCCCGTTACTCACCGCTGTACAGGTACTGAAGTTCATCGTCTTTTTCTTACCGTAAAGATAACTAAAATAAAGAACATAAACAATAATCCAATCATAATTTTATTTTTTTTGGCGGTCCCACCGGGAATCGAACCCGGCATACTGCCGTGACAGGGCAGCGTTATAGCCGATTAACTACAGGACCAAAGTTTCCCCACCTGAGATTAATGGTGAGTAGATATTCACAGTTTTTCTATTTGAAAACCCAACGTGTCTTACCACTTAAAAGTCAATCCTTACTTGGGGGAGAGGAGGATTTTCCAAACCGATTCCCAATGAGTACCACATTTACGCGATAGTACCAGCTTCGTTAAGTTTTGTATGAACTTAAAAACATCTTGAGTATCTCTCACTCATTGTAGTCCCACCGGGAGTCGAACCCGACTTTTCAGGATGAAAACCTGACGACCTAACCGATAGTCGATGGGACCATTTTGTTTTATTACAAACCTAACATTTCACCAACTTTTTTGAAATGTTTTTCAATCTTATTCAAAGCAGCCGTAGCCTTTTGTTTGGTCTTGAAGTACACGTAGAACTGACCACTTTCAGAATCAAACTCACCTTCAATCTTTAAGACATCTTGTACAAAACTTTCAAACTCATACGCATCTTCCCAATTACGGATTGTGTTTTTGTTTGGGAATCCTGTCAAACAATAATCGGATCCTTCAATTTTTGTAATTTTTAAACCTACGGTTTTAATTGTCTCTGTGTTTGTCATAGTTATTTATTTTTGTTCTACAAAGATATGTAATCTATTTTAATCTACCAAATCTTTTTTTAAATTTTTTTTGTGGGACCCGCTCCCCACTCTGAACTTGTACTTCGTTCTTTTAAGCGTTTTTTTTAAGTTCTCCAACCAGCCAGTATTCGTGTTAACTCTAATCATTTTAACTTTTGATGACTCTGAAGTACCTGATAAAATTTCTCTCATCATTTATTCGTATTAATTGTTTATTTTTGAGCGGAAGACTTCCGCAAAATAAAAATCAACATTGCTATCAGGATTTAAACGTCGCTCAGAATACTTACTGACGCCCACTGGTTGGGTACAGTGACTAGTTGATCTTTTTGTACTGATGGTTGGATTCGAACCAACGTTTTAAACTTACCGCTACAGGCATAGACGATATAAGCGTCCACTGGTACATCAGCGTAATCGTCAGTCTCTCCTGACCGTCACCCCTAACCCACAGGTATTACCCGTATCGTAGTAAAGCTTGGTTTGCTATAGTAGCGTGTCGTGGATTTGAACCACCCCGTAGACGTTATGAGCGTCCCATGCAACCAATTACACCTTCACGCGATATATCTATTTTTCCGTTATCAAACTCCCAATGATGATTAGGACATAAACCGATTAAATTATCAATTGAGTTTATGTTTCTTATTAATTCATCACCACCAAAAGACGAAACTGAGTTTATATGACAAACCTCAACATGATTAGAATATCCACATATTAAACATTCTTTTTTTGTTGTGTGTTTATTAAAAACATAATGTGCGTGTTTTCTAACTACAGCCCTAAATTTATAATAAACTCCGTGTTTTTCATATAGTTCTTTTTTTGTCATATCTAACAAAAATTCAAACTTTTCTTTTTTTTCTTTTTTAATACCTTCAACTACTTTTTTTTCTCTTTTCAGTTCTCTAACTTTATTGTTATAAGTCGCAGAACAAGAACTATTACAAAAAGTTTTTTTTCTTACGTGTCTTGGTTTTTCACTTTCTTTAACCTCAATTATTTTACCACAATTTTTACAAATCTTTGGGTTATCATAATAATTTTTCAAAGAACGCTCTTGTAAAATTTTCTTTGTTGTTTGTGCTCCTTTCTGATATTTGTTAAGTTTTTCCATATATATAAATATATATTAAAGCTCAAAAATACCTATCACTACAAACTTTTTTTAGAGAAATCAACTTTATCTCCCGCGATATGTAGTCAAAGAAGGATTCGAACCTTCACGGAATAAGTGTAATAGTTACCTTATTCCAAGGAGTTTTGAGTATTATCTCCCAGCGTCTGCCAATTCCGCCACTTGACTATTTAGACTTGTAATTTAGTAGTTGACTCAAACTCTCGTTTCACCATCTTGAGTCAACAGGTTAATGCACTTTACGAGTTTCCCGTTTCTTACAACCACTTGTCTTTAACAAAGATATGTATTTTATTTCAATCTACCAAATCTTTTTTAAACTTTTTTTTTCTTGTGTATTTCTTTTTATTACGATACACATTTGGCCTTGTTGCCATCATAATCTCCTGGTATGTAATCTCAATTGTTTTCATCGTTATACAATCTTTGAACGTGACTAATTATTTTATTTATATCTTCTTTTGTTTGGAAACCTAAAACATCATTTGTTAATATTGTATCATAACAAATTTTCCAATTACCCTTCCTTCCTTTAATTATTGCAACCTCCCAGGTTTTATCGTCTGTATAAGACGAATATCTGGTACTATAAGGATGTTTATATCTTACAACTGAAAGTCCGTATCCACCAGGAAAAAATATCAATCCGTGAACACCATCTCCAGATGTGTGTGGTTTAAATTCTATATCATCAAATGTTATCATAAGACAAAAGTATAAATAATTTTTTAATTATCAAAATTTCAAAGAACAAAAAAACCCACCTCTTTTGGAGATGGGTTTCAAAATTTATTATGCATTAATTTATCATACCATCTCCTTATAGGAACAATCCTCAGCTATCGCCAATCCGCCTAATAATATGATATGTAAATTTTTCATTTTAGTATCTATTATTTCTACTTTTATCGGATTTTCCGTAATGGTGTCCCGATTGGTATTTATCATAACCTTTTCTTTTAAACCAAGCGGCGTCTCTAAGAGTATTACTTGCTAAAGCGTAAACCCCTAAAGCTGCAGCAATTCCCCCACTTATAAACATTGCTGCTGGAATAACTGCCAATCCAGCACCAACTGAACTATAAGTAATAATTTTATCAAGAATATTTCTTATTTTGTATTCAGTATCACCCATTTCTTCTTCATCATCTTCCGTTAATACAGACTCCAGAGAATCCTTAATCATAGATTGTAAAGATTTGATACCGTTACTTTCTATAAAATCACGTAACATATCTTGTTCTTCAGAACTCAATCGTTCTGTCGCTTTTTTACTACTTTGTTCTAATTCCATTTTTGAAACGTCCACATCTGATTCCATATCTTCAGATTGTGAAATCCATTCTTCTTCATTTTCTTTAATCACTCGTCTAACAATTCTTGCTAAATCTGATTCTGTTAATCTAATAATTCTTTTCATATCAACATTTTAATATAAATATAACAGTATACAAAAAAAAACAATAAAGTTTTGTACCCCCGGAGAGACTCGAACTCTCACACCCTTCGGCACTGGTGTCTAAAACCAGCATGTCTGCATTCCATCACAGGGGCATTTATTTGAGGACCTAATTGGAATCAAACCAATCTAACCGGTTTTGCAGACCGGCACCTAAATCTCTCGGCCATAGGTCCTTATATTAACGGCAGTGATGATCTGCCGCTTTTGTTGCAATTTGATTGTCAGGTTTAATATTTGTTTTATAACCCAACGACGTTGCCCACCCAACAACAGGTTGAACCAATTTTGAACTGAAATGTTTTTCTTGACTATTATAATCTAAATCAATCTCAACTATCACCTTCACTTTCTGGGTTAACCATTCGGCAACCTCAATTGAATAATCGGCCTCATTCCAAAGACGTGTCCATTTGTCTTTAATTTTTTTCACTTTCTGTTTATGTAGTATGTAGTGAACACCACGATTTCCATACCGGTATGCAATAACCGTAACATAAATTGTACTTCTTCTGTGATTTTGTGAATCTGTACCAATGTGGACCTCAACCCAGGGACATTCTTTCAGAACATCTAAGGTATGTTTTACCACATCAGGAATTGTTTCACCGTTAACCGTTCTAAATACTCTGTTCATTATTTCTATTTATTTTGTGGACAGGGAGGGTGTCGAACCCCCGACTCCAGGATCTTCAATCCTGAGCTCTACCAACTGAGCTACCTGTCCAGTGTGGAAGTGGTAGGGGTCGAACCTACACGCCTTTCGGACTTGATTTACAGTCAAGCGAGCCAGCCAAATGCTCAACACTTCCTTATTATTTGTACACTCTACAGGGGTCGAACCTGTGACCTTTTGCGTATCAGACAAACGCTACTACCATCTGAGCTAAGAGTGTGTTTTAGTTTCTTGGAACGAAGATAACCATTTTTTGGTAATTATCGTTCTTTTTTACTAAATTTTTTTTGTTCCCCCGGACGGTAACGCTCCGACTTCTTTCCGTTAAAAGCGGAAAGCTTCACTTTAAAGCTTCGAGGGATTCTGTTTGTCATACTTGTCACTTTCCATAACACTTGTTTTTATTTGTTTATTTATTAGTCGAATGTGTACGAATCGAACGTCTCCCGAATGTCCCAAACATCCTGTGCAACCATTACACCACACACTCGTTATTTTTTTTTTTGCTACGGGGGGAGGGATCGAACCTCCAATGGTAATTTACCTCCAGGGTCAAAACCTGGTGACTTTGCCTAATTCGTCTACCCCGCAATTTACAGAGGAGAGATGAGGTGTCGATCCCCATACCTTTCAGTACCAACCGTTTTCAAGACGGTGTCACAAGCCGTTGTGATTATCTCTCCTTTTATGAAACCAATATGTCAAAGAACTTTTTCTTTTTTGAGGTTCCTATCAGGGTCGAACTGATGACTCCGGGTTACAAAGCCGGGATATTACCAAACTATACTAAGGAACCAAATTTTTGGGTATAAAAAAACCCGAACTGTTTTGAGTCCGGGTCTTATATTCCTTTTTATTTTTGTTAATCTTTATCAACTCATAAATGAAAACGCCCTAATATGCGACTTAAACGTAAGATACACGTTAAACGACCACTGAATGCTCGGATTACAAATGTTCATATGTTTATTAGTTGTTTTCATTTTTTGTTTTGTTATAAATATACTGTTATTACTAAAAGTTTTAATTTCTGTTACAAAGATAGGTTATTTTTTTTAATTGACAAGTTTTTTTATTTTATTTATCTTCTTCTTCTTGCTTCTTGGAATATTTTTTCAAACACATCCCCCATACCGGCACCATTTGCACTCACTCTTTTCCCTAAAATTGACTCAATATCCGAAAACTCCTCACTTGTCATTATATCACTAGTTTTAGATAAAAAATTTCTAAAAAACCTATCTGGAATATCGTCCATAGTTTTTTTCTTACCTTCTTTGTCTTCATTAATAACTTGTCTAACAATTCTTGTTAAATCTGATTCTGTTAGTTTAACTACTTTTTTCATAATCTTTTATTTATAAATATATTATTATTTAGTATTCCCAAGATTTTTTTTTCGGCCCTTCAGAACTACATATTATTGGTTCGTCAATAATATTCCAACGTCTATGTTCTATTTCTTCCATTAATTCTTCATCAAATTCTTCGTGGTCTAACATTCCATCCAAAATTTCATAGGTCCTTTCAATATTTCCACAAATAAAATCACTAACATATTCTGGTGTTGGTCCACTTACCGGTAATTCAGCTGTTATCATATATTCACCGTCATTATAGTTATCACAAATTAATACAGCACCGAATTTTGAATATTCTCTATTTGTTACTTTATTTTCAGCAACTTTAATTTTACAAGCAACTCCTGTTCTTGGGTGTGTATATTTAAGGTCTTCTTCGGAATACTTTTCTTCTTTAATAATTCTTTTAATAAGTCTTATTAAATCAGATTCCGTTAGTATTACTTTTTTCTTCATAGATATAAATATCTTGAAGGTATGAAAAATAATCTTCAGAGTTTATAAATTCATTGTGTATTTGTTCAAATATATCTTCCATACTATTTTTTTAGTGATCCCGGAAGGATTTGAACCTTCAACCCTCGCCTTAGAAGGGCGATGCTCTAATCCAATTGAGCTACGGGACCAAGTTTTAAATCTCTTTAACTTCGTATGTGTGTCCAGAATCTGAATTTAATTCAAATATCTCTCTCATTTTTTTAGCTTCCTCAAGTGAATTAAATTCTAAAATTTCAGATTCACTATTTAATATGATAACAGGAACTCTTTTTTTGTTATCATTCATTTTAATGTGTTTAATTATTACGTACATATTTTTTTATTAAATTATACCAATAAAAAAATGATAAATCAAATTCTTAAAGAGTCTTTTCCAATATTAAAACCACCACCTTTTGGATTTTGTGTTTTTTTATTAACCAAAACACCTTTTGCTTTATTTGCTAATGAATTTTTATCAATTGGTCTTTCTATTTCATTTTCTTGTTTTACTTGACTAATTGGTGGCCTTTCTTTTATTTGTGATTGTGGTCTATGTTTAATTTCTTCTCTTGTATAATTCCTAATAGGTTGTGGTTGTGAGTCTTTAGTTTGTAACAGACTTAAAGGAGATATGTTTTTTTCAACTCTTGGTATATTTGGACTTTTAATTTCTTTTTTTGGTGTTGTTAGTGTTTGTGTATGAAGTATAACATAAGGTTCAATAACCATATTCTGTATTGGTCCAACAGAATTTCTTTGTCTTGCTAAAGTCCCATAATGTGCTCTTAATTTTGATCCCATCCCTGTGTCTGGTCTACTTGTTAAACCATTTTTGTGTATTCTTCTATAAAAATTAATTTTATTTGTAAATTTAAATTTATATTGTTTTGTACCGTATAGTCTACCCATAAAATCTGAATCTGCAGCACACATCCAAGGTTCAAACCCATTCATATATTCAAATATATCTTTTTTAATTGCAAATACACCTTCACCAATGTGTTTTTTTGTTTGAGAATTAAATGGTTTTCCATCGATAAAATTTGTATAATATGGTTTTACACAGTCGTGAGTCATAAGACCATTAATCGAATCCTCAACCATATTTAAATTCATAATATCATCTGAACCAAAAAATAAAATGTTTTTAGAAAGTGCCAGTTTAGATAAAGTATTAAACACAATATAAGGACCGTTGTTCTTTTTAAAAAAGAAAAATTCAAAATAACCTGGATAACTATGTGATTCTATATGTTCCTTTGATTCAATACAAGAATCAATACCAACTAAAACTTGTACCTTTTTTCCACCAATGGAATTAATAATAGAATCAAAACACTCTTCCAAATATTGTGTGTTTAGATATGTTGATATTATTATTGTAAGTTCATATATGGATGTTGAATCTATTGAATTTTTTATATTATTATTCCAACCTAAATCATTAACATTTAAATTTGTTTTTGAGAAAATATTTGGTTTTGTATCAAAATATGATTCTCTGGCATGACTTATATTATTATGACCGTGTGTGTCAACACTATCATTATAGAGTTCATCATCAAAGTATCTTCTGAAATTTCTGGAAGATTGTTTACAAGAAATTATTGAGTAATTATATATGTACCCATCAATACCTTTTTTCAAAGGTGAAAACGACAATGTTTTTATGTATTCCGTTTTTAATGACATATTAAGATTTGTAAAACCTTTATAGTCATATAAAATAACCCTATCACTTATAAATGAATAAAAATAACCTTTTGTTTGGTCATACCAATCATAGTCTTCATTTACAATTTTTTCATAACTTATTTTAAGTCTTGTTTTTGGTGAATAACAATCGGCAGCTTGAAGTAAAAAACATTTTGATGAGTCACTTACGTTTTTTCCAATTTCAATCCATTTTTCAACTAAAGAAACTTTTTCATTATTTGTTATATATACAATTCTTGAGCAATTAACCAATTTTAGTTTTTCGATATACAAATCAAATAGTTCTGGAAATACAGATTGTTCGTGTTTTTCTTCATAAACAATTAATTCCCAATTAAAATCAATATTGATTTGTTCACATAAACTTTCTATAGATATCCAAGCAATTTTTTTACTATTGTAAACTGGAAGTGCTACAGTTAATTCCGACACTGTGTCGTTCTCAAAGATGGTTTGTACTATTGTTTGATTCATAGAAATAAATATAAAATAAAAAAACAATAAATGAATAGGGTGAAAAACAAAATAGGAACCGAAGTTCCTATCTTGCTAGATACTTAAACACCTCCTTCTTTTAGATGGTTTATTCTTATTCGGTAACTACACCAAACAAGTATCTTTAGTATCCATTTCTTTTTATGTTTGTTAAAATTTTAGTTAAAGTAGATTCTGTAAGTTTTAAATTTTTCTTTTTTGTTATTGCTTCGCTTAAATTTTTCTTAACTGTTTTTCTTACTGATTCGTAAACTGCAAAACCTTCTCTATAAAAGTCTTTATCTATAAAATTGTTATTTGTAATTTCAACACCATTAACTTCTTCGCCTCTTAATAGTTTAATTATATCATTCATATCTAATTTTTTCTTAAACATACCAAAAGGTAATCGATCTTGATCTACATTTAGGAAATCGTCTTCTGTTAAAGGTCCTAATTGTTTTAATTCTCTACGAACATCGCCTTTGGCTAAACATCTTTCAAATTCATCTAATTTTTCTCTATTACCTTTAGTTGATCTTGATGCTGCAAATGCAGTATTTAAATACATAATTAATTCATCTCTTAATGTTTCTGCATTACATTCAATAGACATAGTACTAGCAGCACTACGACCCATTTGAGTTTGATAAATAGGTAAAGTTGATTTTGTTTCTAAAAAATTACCAAATGTATTTTTTTTATATTGTGAACTAGATTCGCCTTCTAACGGTGTTAATTCTGAATAGTTTTCTTTATCAATAACTTCTCCAGCATACTCCTCAACTTCAAAATTTTCTGGGAATCTTAATTTATATTCAGAAAGACCTTCGATATCCATTAGTTCGTTATAATCTTCAAACCATTCGGATCTTGCATCATACTTATCAATCGCATGTTGGATACTCCCTGTTCCACCAACACCTTTATTTGGTGTTTTATTCATTAACTGAATTCTAGTCTTTGGTGGTACTGTATTTCCTTGTGAATCAACAAAACCAAACATTTTTCTTAGTTCATCTTTTCTACTTCCACTAACAATAGTTGCACTACCTTGACTTTGACTACTTCCAGAACCTTGACTACTTCCAGAACCTTGACTACCACTAGTATTTTGTGATTGTCTTTTTTTCTTTTCGATTTTAACACATTCTGATTCAACTTGACCTAATAAAGATTCTAATTGACTCATATATGATTCATCTTCTTTACTTAAAGCAAAACTCAACTCAGCTTTCTTTTTTACCAAATCTTCTTTTGTTTTAACTAGTTCAGCCTTATTTTCAGCACTACAAAAATCTTTAGGGTTTTTTCCTTGTATTTGTGTTCTTGCGTTATCAATTTCGGTATTAATTTTACCTTTAGCTGGATTAATAGCCAATTTTTTTGAATTACTATCATCCCATTCGTCAATAAGCTTTAAAGCTTTTTCTTTTATGGGTCTCATAACTTTTTCAGTCTCTTCTACTTCATTAAAATTACTTAAAACGCTAGTACTACTTGAACTTTGATTAGTTGTACTACTTGAACTTTGATTAGTTGTACTACTTGAACTTTGATTAGTTGTGTTACTTGGACTGAAATTCCAAGAACTACCAAGTATTGGTGCGAACTCAATTTTTTGTTCACTTAATTTTCTTCTTCTTTTTGATTCCAAAAATACAGCATTCCCAGGTTTCCAAGTATAGGATGGATCTGTAATAATTTCATTTCTTTTTTCCATATATCCATATAGTAAATCTGGAAATAATAAAACAAATAAATGATTGGGTGAAAATGTTACATCAGCTTTTCCAGAAATTGGTATACCATTTCCGATTGCTGTTATTTTTCCTTGTTCATTTCTTGTACATTCAAATTTCTTAACATAACAATATCTATAAATTGAGCCGTCTCTACCTGTTAAATCAGAATTAGATGAAAATTCGTGAATATAGCCATCGTAAACTCTTCCTGTACCACTTAAGCTTACAAAAAATTCTTTTTGTTTTTCTGGTGCCATAACACCACCTTGATTATTAGGCGATTGGTCATCAACTGAAACACCTTTACAGATATTCTCAACATCACTTTCTTTAAATGTTGTTTTACCAGTTTTTGCTTTAAGGGCTTTTTCTGTTTTTGGTCCAAACTTACTATCTTGTGACGCACCAATACATCCTTGTACTTTGTATATAGGTCCATTAGGATTTGGTGCTCCGGAATCTTTACAACCATTTGAATAAGTTGGCCCAGAACAAACAGAATAACTAACCCCAGAACCAGTTCCAGTACCACCAGTTCCAGTACCACCAGTTCCAGTACCACCAGTTCCAGTACCACCAGTTCCAGTGCCACCAGTTCCAGTACCAGAATTAAATTGTGAACAATTACCACTACGTGCTACTTTTCTTTTAGCATCGTCCGTTATAATACTATAGTCCGAAGCACCACACTCCTCAAATTTACCTGTCCTAGGACTTTTACAACAATACATTTTATATAAAAATTTTTAATTTATTATTTAACAGTTTTTGACCAAGTACCACTTGTGGCATCACGAGTTCCTGTTGTTTTTTTTCCGTCAGCATCAACATAAAATAATTCCTGCCAATCAGAACCAGATTTATAAAAACCACCGTCATTAGCAAAATCATAATCATCACCATTTTGTGATAAATTATTATCTTTGGCCCACGCTAAAATTCCAGTTTTATTATATGAATATTGTTTACCAGTACCAGTTCCAGTACCAGTTCCAGTACCCGTTCCAGTACCAGTACCTGTTCCAGTACCCGTTCCAGTACCACTAACAGGTGCTTTAATTTCTTTACCAGTATTTAATTCTTTTTTTGTTCCGTCTTTGAATTTAATAACAGTACGAAGAACTCCAGTAACTGGGTTTTCTTCAGTTTCAACAGAGATTGGGGGGTTGGCACCTTCAAATGCTTCACAGCCAATACCACTATTCAATATTTCTTTTTGTTCTTCAACTGATTTTGTTGCAAACGTAGACACATTTTTTGTCCAACAGAAACAACTAGTTCCAGGTGCATCACAACCCATTTTGTTTCTATTAACATATTCGGTAGCATAATTATAAATAAAAAGACCAGTACCTACAATTGCGACTATACTAACAATTGTCCATTTAAATTTTTTCAAAAAAGTTAAAGCTGGTCCACCAATACCCTCAGTTAAAAATTTAATTAAACCTTTTATAAAATCAGTTCCTAAACCAGCCAAAGCGTTAAATTTATTTTTAAAAATATCTATTTTACTTAAAATTGTTTTTGGGTCACTACCAAAATACCCAACCATTTCTTTTCTGATTTTTTCCAATTCGGTCATATCGCCTTCATCAATAGCCTTTCCGATTCTTTCAGAAAAATAATCATAGAACTCATCACCTTTATTTTTTGGGAAGTCTTTTGGTACTTTACCTTGCTCCTCAATTGCCTTAAAGTTTTTATTAAATTCTAATTTAATTTGTGCGTCTTTAGTTGGGTTTGAAATAACGTCATCGGCAACGTCATCGGCAGCTCTTGCTCCAGTACCACTAGTGTCATCAACAATTTTAAAATATCCACTATCAATTAACCCTCTTCGTAACGCTGCGTCTATTTTTTTTGTTTTTAAGTCATCAACTAATTTCGCTAAATCAGGATTTGTGGTTGATATAACTTCATCCCCTTGTTGTTTAACAAAACTATCCCAATCGGCTTTTGTTATTTCACTTCCCATTCCAGCTGACTGCTTTAGTGTTGTCATAGAATTTAGTAGTCTACCATGTGCTGTTGTTAAATTTGCATAAACACCGTTTAAAAATTCATCTTGTTTTGCTACTGGTATTTGTTTGTATAATTTACCTAAAGCCGAAGCTCCAGCGTCACCACCAGCTTTTAACCCACCAGCAATTTCATCAGCGTCCAGAACCCCTCTTGGTATTTGAAAGTCATCCTCAAGTTTAGCTAACATTGTTGGGTTAGTGACGTTACCACCACCTTTCCTAACAGCAAAACCAATCATATCATCGACAATACTTTCTGTTAATAATGTACGTTTTGTTGTAAAATTCATAATCTCATTAATTCTACTTAACTCCTCAAGTAGAATTAAACTTTTATCAAATCTATTTGTTCTCATATTTTTAATTTATATATAAATATTAGTTATTTGAAAAAAAACCGAATTACCTCAAAGGTAAACTAGATAAATCCTCAAGCGCTTGCTTTTGTTCCGGTGTTATTGTTTGTTGTGCTGCTTGCACTTTATAAAAATCTAACCATTGTTTTACTTGTTCTTGATTTTTATAATATTTTTTTCTTTCTTTTCTATTTAAAGTTGCCGGGTCAAGGTTTTTCAAACTATCCGTACCAGTTATATTACCAATAATTAATTTTTTTTCAACTTTATCACCACTAGCTTTTAATTTTTCATATTCACCAAAAGTTATTTTAACCCATTCTGATTTTCTAGAACTCCAGTTAAAATACTCATATTTATCTTCTTCTAGTGAGTCAAGTGCCTGTGTTGTAGTTTTAGTTGGTAAAGCTTCAATTGGGTCTTTAACTATATATGAATATGTCTCAAGTCCAATTGGACCTCTTTCGGTTATTTCTTTACCGTAAAAATTTTTAACCACATTCTCTTGGAAATCAAGTATTACACTTAAAAAATCATCATCAAAATTCGGATTACTTATGGTTTTCATTAGTAGTTCTTTATTTAAAGCATTACCAAAATTAATTCTAACTTTATTTTTAATTTTTAATAAGTCATCACTTGTCATTCCATATGAAAACTTTTTACCAGAATTTAAAACTTCTTGTATTGTTGGTGTTGGAATTACATTTTCATTTCCACTACCGACATATCCTGGTTTTTTGTTTTTTACGTTTGAATTGTATACATTTCTAACCCTAGTTAGTAGCCATTCTGCTGCGGCACCTTGTTCTTTACCGGTATCTGATCCTTGTTTTATTAGTGTTGCCACAGCTTTTTCTGGGTCTTTAAGGTACTTGTCAGCAAATTCTTGTATCAATCTTTCTTGTTCTTTTTTTGCCGCTTCTTCTTCTGGTAGTCCACCACCTTTAATTAAATAATATAATTTTCTAATATCTGAATTTTGTCTATCTTCATCTCTACCGTATAATGCTAAATATAGTTGATCAATTCCCCACATTGTTCCACCAACACTTATAGCCATTTTTGGAAATGATCCGGTAGCTTTCGACAATCTACCAATAAAATCAAAAAACGTTGACCAAGAACTTGATGGTTTTCCAGATAAATCCACACCTTTTTTTACAAATTCACCATATGTCTTACCCAATTCTTTCACATTTTTTTTTGCTTGTTGTTGCATAGCCTCAACCATTGCTGGTGCAATCTTATCTTTTTCTTTTACAAAAGCATTAAAAATTTTAGCTTCACTTGCTTCAGTAATTTCACCAGCCATCCCTTTTTTAATTATATTTTTAACTTCTTGTTCCCCAAGTTGTTCAAGGGCTTCAACCCCTATTTTTTTAGCTTTAAGTATTTTGATAAGTTCTCCACCTGGTATAACTTCTAAACCTAACATCATAGATCCCATATATGTATCACCTTCGGCAAAATATGTTCCAGCGTCAGCTGCTCCAAAAACTGAAGACACACCAAATAGAATAGGTGCTAATGGTGGGAACGCGAAGGCTCCAGCTAACGCACCCAGTTCTCCTACTGTAAATATATCGTGTAAAAATTCTGTTGACCACATCGTATAGCGTGGCTCTCCATAATCATTATTGTCTGATGCGTTAAAACTTTGTGAACTAATACCTGTTGTTAGTGATGCTATTTTACCTAAAATTTCATTAGCATTATCGGTTTCCCAATATGTTGTAAACCAGTTCCAAACACCATCCGGAAACATCCAGTTATTATGTGGCGCTGTAGGTGATGTTGCGTCTTGTACCGGTTTAATAATTTTCCCATAATCAAAATAGAAATTTTGTAAAAAACAATATTGTGGTGGCTTAAATGTTTTACCATTAAAAGTTTGGTTTTGTAGACTATTAATGTCTTCTGCCATTGCCATATCAAAATAATTATATGTTTTAAAGGTTCCTGGAGCACACGTTGACCCAACTATTTTAACACAAACTCCGTATTTTTGAAAGTCTTTCCCACCAACTTGTCTTTGTATCCTATCAGTCGCTGTTTTTGTAATTTTAAGGGCAGCTAAAGCCATAGCTTGATTATTACTATTACCACCAGAACCATCTAAACCAAGACTAGCTAAATGTTTTATTGTTCCATAATCCACATTAGCAATACCACCACAAGCTTTTAATTTGTTATTCCTAATTTCATACATTTTTTTTGCAATCTCTCCTTGACATATACCACCACAACCAGGCGTGTTACCAACACTATAGCCCTTCTCTTTTAATTTTTGCCATAATTGTAATGATGTCTTTTGAGTATCTGGTTTACCAAAAAGATGGGTCCATATTGCCGTTGACGTTGGGTTACCTAAAGCCCAATCTTTTGTTATTTTAAAACCTAATGCGATTAAGTAATCTTGTATTGTACCAATATTATTATCTAATGGTTTATTTTTAAGTCTAACCCATCTTTCACATTCAGTCTCTTCATTAATCAAATACCTCTTATGTCTTTCAAGAATAATTTTTTCATTCTCCTGTCTTGTTATTTTTGGATTATAAGACATATTTAATAATATTTGTTCTAACCTTTTACTTATTTCATTCATAATAAAGTATTTGCTTTTCCTCTTGTAATTTTATATAATGACGACCAAGTTACTTTATCATCAATTGTGTTTGCAACACTTCTGGTTAATCCAGTTTCCCACTTTGTTACAGTTGGGTAACCACCACCTCCACCAGAATCGGCAGCCGGAGCAGCATCTTGTTCGTCTAATTCTCCATCAACATCACTATTAAAGGTATATTTTTCCATTAAACCAATTAATTCTTCAAGTTGCATAAATTATTTCTTTATAAATAGTTGTAGGTTTAAAAAAAAGTACTATCTTTGTAGATATATAAATAATACAATATGAAAAACATTTTTAAACTTTTAATCATTCTAATTTCTTTAAGTTCTTGTGTTAAATACACCCAACCAAAACTTTTATCTTTAAGTGGTGAATATCGTATTGATAAAATCACATATGAACAAACTGATAATACAGCATCACCACAATCTATGGTTTTTTATCCTGGTGATATGTATATCAATCCAAATGACAATTCACCATTTGATACGATTGCTGTTGGTTTTTTTAAATTACATATGGATTATGTTATAATGCGTTTTTCACCAAGCCCAATGCCAGACGGTTCAACATATTGGGGTAAAGAATATTTTTATAACGTTGTTGGCGAAACAAATTCAAGACTTGGTAATTTAATTGTTGAATATGAAGGAACAAGAAAAGTTTTTAATATAATTGAGGATGGCGCTGAAACCTTGGTTTTACGTTCAACAGGACAGTGGGCTTACGGTTCATCTGGACCAAACGAATCAATAACATTGTTTTTAACAAGAGTTGGTCCGTAAGAAATTACGGACTTTTTTATATAATCTCAACCTTTGGTAGTTTTTCCGTATAAACAATATAATATTCATTTAAAAAAGAAAGTAATATATCTTCATCTATTGTTTGGAAATCGGAATCGTCATCATCATCAAAATCATCATCATCAAAATTAAAAAAGTCTGTACTTTCTTGTATTAATTCATAACCAAATTCTTTTGATTCATCTAAATTAATAACGTCATTTCTTATTTCATCTTCGGAATCGGTTGTAAGTCTAAATGAGACCTCAACTCTTTTTGTGTCTTCATATAAATAGTAAGAAACAAGCTCCTGTATTTCCATTTTAATTATATCTTTTAAATCTTTTAAACATATCAAGTGATTCGTTTAATTTTTCCATAAAATCAGGTAATTCTTCATCATCAACCTCATCTTTAAAACTATCACCAGTAACTTTGTAATTCATTGGCCCTGCTAAATCTTCAGAGAAATCTCTATCAATATCGTATTCAAACTCCTCATCTAACTCATCAATGTCAATTACAATATCCAATGAATCATCATCTTCTTCATTATCATGCAAACCAAGTGATACGTACTCATCATCATTATTTAAATTATCAAATTCACCAGATAAATCAACAGTTCCGTTTTTTAAATCCATTGATCCGTCACCAATTCTATCGTGTCTATCAATATCTTCATTAATGTTCATATTTGTATATGGCATAACTTCACCTTTATTGTTTACAGTAATCCCACCTTTATCGTTTGCAAAATCTTGAACGTATAGTGGTTGTGTATTTGGCTGCTGACCATATTGTGTTACATACCCATCATAAATTGTTTTATGTTTGTCTAAAATGTCATTTTTTTCTGCTTGGGACATTTTGAAAAAATATTGTGCCATATCTTATTTTTTTATTTCTTTGATTATTGCTCTTTTTGTTGTAAAAAACATAAAATTTTCATTTAGGTCTTCTTCACCTTCTTTAACTACTTTTCTCCATTGATCAACATCATCAAGAAGGGCCAAACTTGAGCCATTGTCCCATTTAACATAGTAAATTTTACTACCCATTACTTCACTTACTGATTTAACAGTACCAGTTGTTCCCGCTTTTACCGCTGAAAATTGGTCGTCCATATTAACACAAACAACTTCGTCACCAACCTCAAGTGGTGCGTTTTTTAAATATTTAATTCTCTTTGCCATACAAATATAAATATAGCGAAATATTTATTTGTTATGAAGATAATAATAACAGAATCTCAATATATTAAAATTTTATCAGAAGAAAGACAAAATAACTTATTAGAGAAACTAAAAGACTTAAAATCTTTTTTTAAAAAAGTTAGTGAAGAAACAAAAAATCAAGTTGGTTTGGATTTAAGTTTTCTAACAACTTGGGGTGTAACTATTGCAGGGTTTGTAAAACCAGTTTCAGATTTTATTGAAGGTAAATTTCCAGAGATGTCATCTACCGACTTAGCGTTAATATCAACAGGTATAATTTTAACATACTACCATTCAAATAAAGAAATGTTGGGTAAAGTTTTAAATAAGATAAAAGAAAAAGAACTTGTTTTTGAATTTGATAGTGCATTAAAAGTTGCTGATAAATTAAAAAATGTTTTTTTATCCTTCATTGAAAGTTTAGCAGTACCAACTTCTAAAATATCAAATATGTTAGCATATACATTTTTAATTCCGATATTACCTGAATTATATGAAGCGGCACAATCTGGAAGTCAAGTTGACGTTAAAGAAATTATTGAGAGAAGTGTTGCTTTTTTAGTTGTTAGTTTTGGTGGTAATTTTGCAAAAAGATTAATGTTAGAAATTGTAAAAAGATTTAAATCTTAATATTCTTCTCCAACATCATAAAAAATTCCAAATGTTAGTTCTTGAAATTCAGCCCTCCAAATTTTACAATCATAAAATAAAATACCCCTAAGAGAACTTTTGGTACTTTTTAATTCAAAGGTTGGTGAGATATAAAAACTAGCAGCTCTTGTTAACCTATCTCTTAATTCTGAAATTGTTTTTCCAATTTGTTCTGGTTCAAAATCACATTCAGAACACTCAACATCATTTAGTTTAAGACTAAATACAATTTCAGAAACTTCGTTATCACCAGATTCGTAAAATTCTTCGACCTCCATTTTAAGGTTATTAAGACCGTATTCTGTTAATAACCCAGATCTTGATAAAATAATATTTTTTATTTTTTCTACTTTAGTAGTATATTGTGACGGAACTCTCATTTTCTATAATTTAAAATTTTACTTATAACATCTTGTGCTTGTTCGTTTGTTAGTCTATGAACATCGCCATGCGTTTTAAACCACCTTTTAACCACAACATCCATTGGTGTTTTTGTAATCTTTGATAATCTTTTAAATCCAAAGACTTGAGCATCAAGTTCGTGTGGTTGGGTGTAATATTTGTATGGATCTTCTTCTTCTGGTCCACTTAAATCAAATGTTCCTTTTATTTTTTGATTGATGTGTCTTATTTCGTGAGCAATTATTTCATTTAATTCACCAACCAAATCATAGGTCATTCTTGTTTTATTATTTGGGTTATATTCAATTGTTACTTCAATTATGTCTTCATTATGGTAGTAATTGGCATTTACCTTAAAACTTTCAAGACTTTCATTTGGTTCTAAAACAACTTCTAAAACAAACGCTTCGCCAAAATTAGGAAATTCGTAAAAATCTTTATCCTCGTCTTTATAGTCCGGAAGATAAAATTCACCATCGTTTTCTTTTTTGTATAGTTCAATAATATCTTTAACCAAAGTTCTGATGATTTCTTTTCTTCTACCATCTTCTAATATTAAATCTTTAAATTTCATAATAATAAATACTTTATTTGATTATAATATAAAATATATCTATTATTTTAATAAAATAAAACAAATGAAAAAAGTATTTGATTTTGATAACATAACATTATTACCAAATTTTAGTCGTGTTGAAAGTAGGACTGAATGTGAAACAAGTTGTAAGTTTGGTGATCACACATTTAAACTACCGGTCGTTCCTGCAAATATGGAAAGTATTATTGATGTTGATTTGGTAATTAAACTTGCAAAAGAAGGGTATTTCTACATTCTACATAGATTTAATATTGATGAGGTTGCATTTGTTAAAATGATGAAGGATATGAATTTAATTACATCAATTTCTGTTGGGGTAAATGAAGATTCGTATAATCTTATTAATGAACTTGTATCAGAAGACCTAATACCACACTTTATCACTGTTGATATTGCTCACGGACATTGTATTAAGATGAAAAAAATGATTAAATACATCAAAAGTAAAATGTCTAACGTGTTTTTAATCGGTGGTAATGTATGTACACCAGAAGCTGTTGAGGATTTAACTGACTGGGGTTGTGACGCTATTAAATGTGGTATTGGTGGTGGTTCTGCATGTACAACATACCACTCAACTGGGTTTGGTAATCGTGGATGGCAGGCTAGTATGATAAAAAAATGTGCTAAAATCTCAAAGGTTCCAATTATTGCCGATGGGTCTATAAAGGAACATTGTGATATTGTTAAAAGTTTAGTTTTAGGAGCGTCAATGGTTATGGTTGGTGGTATGCTTGCTGGGTATGATGAATCACCGGGTAGTTTAATTGAAGAGGGGCCCAAGAAATATAAAGAGTTCTGGGGTAGTGCATCATCGTCACAATCTGGAAAAACTAATAGGGTTGAGGGTATTAAAAAATTAATTCCGTATAAAAATCAATCTATTTTTAATAAGTTAACTGAAGTTGAGGAATCTTTACAAAGTGCGATTTCGTATGCTGGTGGTAATCCTAGTGATTTATCTTGTTTAAACACTATTAAATACGTTACGCGGACGTAATATTTGAATTGTCAACATTTGATGAATTTTTAACTAAGTAGTCTTTATCGCCTAAACTAAAAATTTTATATTTGGATATATCAATTCCCATATTATCTAATTTATCTAAAAAACTTGTTGGTAAATTTATACAACCACTAGATAAATCTAAATTAGTATCTTTAGTAAGTGTTGTACCATTTACACACTTAAAAGCATCAATTCTTTCTTTAGTATCTTTAACTCCGTGTATTGCCGGAACTAATTCTTTACCATAGTCATCAAAAAAGGACCAAAGATTTTTTTTTGGGTCTTCTGGTGTTCCAGCACCAGTATATTGTTTATATGTTTGTCCTGGTCCGGCGTTAAACGTACCACTAGGTGCAAATCTACCTCCGACTCTTGATATTGGGTCATCAAGACCGAATTTAACTCTTTCATCATAACTCATTTTAGACCAATCTTCAAATTCTTTAGTTGGTTTGTCTTTTCCCATAATTGCTAAAGTCCCAGTTAAATATGTTCCACCATTATCAAAAAAATATACCGTATTTTTAACCTGGTCTATTATTAACCAAGGTTTGTCTTGGTAATTTGGTCTTATAGTATTTAAAGCAACTTGACAAGCAGACCTAATCTCAAGATTTTCATTTTGATCTTTATTTTTTACATTCTGTAATATTTCTTTTGCTTTAATTGTTAAAGCTTCAGAAACTTTATTAACGTCATTACCATATTTAGACATTATCCCATTATAGTCACTTAAAGTATTTTTATAAACATCACTAAAAGTACAACCAGTTGTATTTTCTTGTTCGGTTAACAAACCATAAAGTTTTTTTATTTGGTTTCTTTCACCCTCTGTTATAATAAATCTTTTAGACATTTTAATATTCTTTAATTTTTACAATTAAATCTCCACTACCCTTTATTACTCTATGATAAACACCTTTTGGTATAAATATTGTTTGACCTTCCTTTAATGGTTTTGGAATATCATTATCCATCTGTAACATCCAGTTATTAGATTTTACAACTTTAACTTTCCTATCTTGTTTATCAAAATGCCATTTTAATTCACCACTATTAATACTTTCTTTAAACAATCTAATTTTAATTCCATTTTTTTCTTCTTGGACAAAAGGCAGTTTATCTTCGTTTACAGAATCTTCAACAACATAATCCAAATCATATAAAGGTCTTTTATTAAAATTAAGCCCAAGACGAAACTTTTCTGATTTATACCCCAACCAGTCACCTTCCTGTAATTGTAAAAAACTTCTACCTTTTAAAAAGATTAAATCTTCAATAAAATTAATGTTTTCCAAATAATCATTTTGTTCAGAATCAATAAAAAAACTTACAGTAGCTTGTGAATCTAATAAATCTTCTTTAGGTATTGCCTCATAAATAGAATTTTTTGGTCGTACTGAAATACCATATAATTTAAATTTTATTTTTTTTTGATACTTGTCATAAACAATAGGTTCAACAACTTCTTTTAAAAAGTGGTTGAATATTTTTACATATCTACGGTTAATGAATCTTTCGTATGGTTTCATAATGTATTACCAGTTTCTGGATGATTTAAGCCCTAATTTTTTTGCGTATCTCCCAACATTACAAGACCAGTATCCTGCTGTAGTTCTATCTTTTTTCTGATCACATTTATGTCTAGCTCTAAATGATTTTGCTCTTGCTTTATTTGCGTTTTTAACCCTTAAGTTAGGATCCCCAAATGTAACTTTTTTAACCCCGCCACCTGGTGTTTTAACATATACAGCAAATTTCTTTGGTCCGCCTGGCGTCCTAAAAGGACTTCCAAGATTTACCTTCTTCCCTCTATGTACTGCTTCACTAATTGTTTCTTTTATTTCAAATGGAACATCTAACCAAACTATCTTTCCATTATCAAGAGTTACAGATTCACCTAAATTACTTTCAACAAGCCATAAGTCTTCATCGTTAACATCCATTAAACCATTATTATAAAGGGTTCTAACTTCATTAATTAATTCAAAATAAGAAGGTGAAAAAATTCTAAAGACATTTTCAGACAAAGACAATCTATTGTTTAGATGGTATTTTAAATTTTCTGATATATTTACAGATTCTTTAAGAATCATAGGGTGATTTATTTCTTCATTTATAATTCTTTTTATAATATTGTCTAACATAATCAACTATTTAGATATTTATTAATATAAATACATTAAAATTGATTAAATAAAACATATTTATTTTAAAATAATCATATGAAAAAAATAAGATTAACAGAAAGTGAGCTTGTTGCTTTAATTGAAAAGGTAATTAAAGAAAACGGTGATGTTCAAATGGGTGGTGAACAAAAAGAAAATAAGAAAAAAGAACCACCAAAACCTAGGTGTATGGAAGAAAATATGATTCCATTAGATGAAATGGTTGGTCAGGCTGATGAATACGTTAAATACGCACCAGGTGTTTCGAAAAGAAGGATGGGCGTAAACTCAATGGTTGATACTTTAGGTATTTTAAATAACTTAAGACTTTTCAAGGATGTAAAAGATGGTGGTGCGCATTTAGCTTACGATATGATGAATAATCTTAATAGATTTAGAAATAAAAACTACCACGACGAAACAACCGGTGATTGTCATAAAGCAATGGATAAGATTATTGAATTATATAAAGAAAATGAACACGGAACTGAATTAGTTAAGGATATTGAAAGGGTTTTAGCACTACAAACTAAAGATGATGAATATACACCATCACCCAGAGCTAAAGAATATCTTAAACAATGTGTAAACCTTGTAAAAGGACAATAAAAGTTTTTCTTAGGATCGTTACCGTTAACGGTAACACAAAAAGGGACAATTCGCTACTGTCCCTTTTTTTATTTTAAAGATATTTATAAATAAAACAATTACGATGAAAAATTATTGGAAACCAACCCCAAAAAAATGGAGAAGATTAGGAGATTCATTATTAGCTGTAGCAACCATTATTGCAGTAGGCGGTATTTGGCAATATGATAGTCTAAAAGAAATTTTTACACCACAAGAATTAAAGATTATGATAATATCGTCAATCATTTCTGGTGTTGTAGGTAAATTTTTAACAAACTTTTTTAAAGAAGATGAAAAAGAATCTCAAGAATAAGTATTAATAAAATTTTTAAAAAAATTTTATTATATTTGTATTCTATGAGTGATAAGAAAGTTAAAAAACCGATTGAACATAAGAGATTTGAAAGGGTAATTACCTTTGAAGATAGTATTATTATCTGGAAATATGACAATCATAAGACAAATACTGGACCATACGAGGTAGAAATCAAACAAGTGAAGAAAAAAGGTTAATTATAGTATTTATTTATATGAAGTTATTACCCATTTTAAGTGAAATAATAGACAAAAAAGCCCTCATTTCGGTCTTAAAATCAATGGATTATAGTGAAAAAGAAGCTAAAAATGAGCTAAAAGACCACCTAAATAGGGTAAAAAACCTTCCAGAAA
>Ga0164295_10000087_pt1 | contig 76150 bp, 77 predicted proteins | sample GEODES006metaG_FD_111798 | JGI IMG/M metagenome (GOLD analysis project Ga0164295, IMG submission 111798) | Oligotrophic lake water microbial communities from Sparkling Lake, Wisconsin, USA - GEODES006 metaG | ecosystem: Environmental > Aquatic > Freshwater > Lake | place: USA: Sparkling Lake...
AAAGCTCAAGCAGTTCCGACGGGTCGCAACACGCTTCGAGAAAACGGCCAGGAACTATCTCGCCGTCGTCACATTGGCCGCCATAGTGCTCTGGCTGCGCTAAGTGTCCACAGCACCTAGCGGTCGGCGGTGATCAGAAGGGATTGCTCTCCCCCAAGGGCAATGTGACCTTGTTGGCAAGAGACAGGGGTCCGGACCGAACCGGGCCTTGGGGAGACCGGGATGCGCAAGGCCTTGGCGCTGTTCTTGTTCGGCTGGCTGCTGGTGCTGGCAGGGTCATGGGCCGCCCATGCCGTCCAGACGGCCGGCGGGGTCGAGGTCCGGGATGTGCGGTTCGCCGGCGCGGGCGGAACGACCATGAGCGGTCTGCTCTATGTGCCGAAGACTGCCACAAGACAGACCCCCGCGCCCGGCATCCTGGCCGTCCATGGCTATATCAACAGTCGCGAGACCCAGAGCGGGTTCGCCATCGAGTTTGCCCGCCGGGGCTATGTGGTCCTGGCCCTGGACCAGACCGGCCATGGCTATAGCGGCGGAGCGGCCTTTTCCAACGGGTTCGGCGGGCCGGACGGCCTGACCTGGCTCCGTAGCCTGCCCATGGTCGACCCGGCCAATATCGGCCTGGAGGGCCACAGCATGGGGGGCTGGACGGTGCTGGCCGCCGCGACGGCCCAGCCCGAGGGCTATCGGTCCATGGTGCTGGAAGGCAGCGCCACGGGCGCCCCCTTCGCCGCCGAGGGAACACCGGCCTGGCCCCGGAACCTGGCCGTTGTGTTCAGCCGCTATGACGAGTTTTCCAGACTGATGTGGGGCGTGGACCGGGCGCAGGACGTCGGCGCCAGCGGCAAGCTTCAGGCTGTGTTCGGAACCGAAGCGCCCGTGATCGCCGGTCAGGTCTATGGCGATATCGGCCAGGGGACGGCGCGGCGGCTGACCATGCCCGTCACGACCCATCCGGGCGATCACCTGTCGACCGAGGCCATCGGCGACAGCCTCGACTGGTTTGCAAGGACCCTGGAGGGCGGGACGCCCCGCCCGGCCTCCGACCAGATCTGGTACTGGAAAGAGGCAGCAACAGGCGTCGCCCTCATCGGCATGGTCGTGCTGATGCTGGGAACCTTCGGCCTCTTGCTGCAAATGCCCCTGCTGTCGGGCCTGAAGGCCGAGCCGGTCGCCGGTCGGGACCGGCGTGACGGACCCTGGTGGGGCTGGCTGTCGATCACCGCCCTTTTGCCGGTCCTGACCTATTTTCCGGCCTTCATCCTGGTCACGCTTGCCCTGCCGCCAGGACCGATCCTGCGACAGGGGATCACCAACCAGATTGTCGTCTGGGCGCTGGTCAACACGGCTCTGACCCTGCTGCTGGGACTTTTCCAGCGGCGTGCCGGCGCAACGGCCCGGACCCCGCTGTCGCACTGGCTTCCGGCCGTTCTTCTGGCCCTGGCGACGGTCGGCGCCGGCTATGTCGCCCTGGCCCTGGCGGACCAGCTGTTCACCGTGGACTTCCGCTTCTGGGTCGTGGCGTTCAAGCTGCCCAGCGCCGATCAGGCGCAGCTGGCCCTGATCTATCTGGCCCCCCTGACCCTGTTCTTCCTGGTGGCCCAGAACGCCCTGCACCGGACCCTGACCGTCCAGGGCGACAGGGCCGCCCGGCAATATGCCACGGCCATCGCCGCCTTTGCCGGAGGGTTCCTGCTGATGCTGGCCGTCGACTACGGCCTGTTCTTCCTGACAGGCAGCCTGCCCACGGCCTTTGACCCCTTGAGCACCGTGGTCGCCATCCAGTTTGTCCCCCTGCTGGCCATCGTGGCCATCATCGCCGTCTTCAGCTGGCGACGGACCGGCAGCGCCCTGCCCGGCGCCCTGGTCAACGGCCTGCTGGTGACCCTCTATGCTGTCGCCGGAACGGCCACCCAGGTGGTCTGAACCGCTCCGCCCCGTATCGATTTCTTTCACCCACCACTCCCGGACCTTCCCATGGACCTGCAGCTCAGCCCCCAAGACCTGGCCTTCCGCGACGAGGTTCGCACCTTTCTGGATGAGTCCCTGAGCCCCCTGCTGCGGTCGGCCGGCGCCCTGACCACCAGCGTTTTCACGGAAAAGGAATGGAGCCTGGCCTGGCAGAGGGTTCTGCACCAGCGCGGCTGGGTCGCGCCCGCCTGGCCGGTGGACTATGGCGGTCCGGGCTGGACGGAGATGCAGCGTTACATCTTTGCCTCCGAATGCGCAGCCGCCGGGGCCCCCAGCCTGTCGCCCATGGGGCTGAAGATGGTCGGCCCCTGCATCATGCGGTACGGCACCGACGCCCAGAAGGCCTTCTATCTGCCCCGGATCCTCGCCGGCGAGGACTACTGGTGCCAGGGCTATTCTGAGCCCGGATCAGGGTCGGACCTGGCATCCCTGCAGATGCGGGCCGACAGCGATGGCGACGACTACATCCTCAACGGCTCGAAGATCTGGACCACCCACGCCCATTTCGCCAACCGCATGTTCTGCCTGGTGCGGACCAATTTCGAAGGCAAGCCCCAGGCCGGCATCACCTTCCTGCTGCTGGAGATGGACACGCCCGGGATCACCGTGGCGCCGATCATCACCCTGGCCGGGGAGCATGAGGTCAACCAGGTGTTCTTCGACAATGTCCGCGTGCCCAAGTCGGGCCGGCTGGGCGAGGAAAACCAGGGCTGGACCGTGGCCAAGTACCTGCTGGAGTTCGAGCGGGGCGGCGGTTCGGCCGCCGGGCTGAAGGTGTCCCTCGGGCGGGTGCGCCGCATGGCCCAGGCCGAAGGCGGCGACGAGACCGGCTCCCTCTTGGCCGATCCGGCCTTCCGCGGCCGGCTGGCCGCAGCCGAAATCGCCGTCGAGGCGATCGAGATGACCGAACACCGGGTGATGGCCGCCCTGTCCAGCGGCAAGAACCCCGGCCCGGCTTCCTCCATGCTGAAGACGCAGGGCACCGAGGCCATGCAGCGGATCGACGAACTGGCCATCGAGGTGGCGGCCCATTACGCACCGGTCGTCCAGCCCGACGCCCGCACCCCCGGCAGCAACATCGCCCCGGTCGGTCCCGACTACAGCCTGGTCGCCATGCCCCGATACCTGAACAACCGCGCGGCCTCGATCTATGGCGGCTCCAACGAGATCCAGCGGGACATCATGGCCCGGCTGGTGCTCGGCCTCTGACCCTTCACACACCAAAACGACCTTCGGGACCAGGAAACACCATGAGCGAGATCGACTTCGACCAGATGCCGACCCTGGGCGACATTGCGCGGTATCAGGCCCGGACCCGCGGAGAGGCCACGGCCCTGGTGTTCGAGGGGCGGTCGACCAGCTTTGCCGAATTCGACCGGCGCACCAGCCAGGTGGCCAACGCCCTGCTGGCCGAAGGCCTGACCAAGGGTCAGCGGATCGCCTATCTGGGCAAGAACAGCGACCACTATTTCGAGCTGCTGATCGGGGCCGCCAAGATGGGAGCGGTGATGACGCCGATCGGCTGGCGCCTGGCGCCGCCGGAGGTGGCCTATATCCTCGAGGATTCCGAGGCGCCCCTGCTGTTCGCCGGCCCCGAGGTGCTGGACCTGGCCCGGCAGGCGGCTGGCGGCCTGCCGTCACCGCCCAAGGTCATCGCCATGGAGGCCGGCCCGGCCGGCCTGACAACTTATCAGGCCTGGCGTGACGCCGCCGCCGAGGCCGATCCGGCAATCGCCATCTCGGAAAGCGACGTGGCGGTGCAGCTCTATACGTCCGGCACCACCGGCCGGCCCAAGGGCGCCATGCTGAGCCACCGTAATGTGCTGGGCGGGCGGCGTGAGGCGGCGGAAGCCAGGATGGACTGGAACCAGTGGGGGCCGACAGATGTCAGCCTCGTGGCCATGCCGGTCTCCCATATCGGCGGCACGGGCTGGGGCCTGGTGGGGCTGCTGAACGGCGCCAAGGGCGTGGTGGCCCGGGAGTTTGATCCCTTCAAGGTGCTGGACTTCATCGAGCAGGACCAGATTTCCAAGATGTTCATGGTGCCCGCCGCCCTGCAGATCGTGGTCCGCCAGCCCCGGGCCCGGTCGGTGGATTTCAGCCGGCTGAAATACATCCTCTATGGCGCCTCGCCCATTCCGCTGGATCTGCTGCGGGAATGCATGGAGGTGTTCGGCTGCGGCTTCTGCCAGCAGTACGGCATGACCGAGACCTGCGGCACCATCGTCTATCTACCGCCCGAGGACCACGATCCGGCCGGCAATCCGCGCATGCGCGCGGCCGGCCTTCCCATGCCGGGCGTACAGATCCAGATCATGGGCGAGGATGGCCAGGTCCTGCCGCCTGGCGCGGTGGGCGAGGTGGCGATCCGGTCCGTGGCCAACATGGTTGGCTACTGGAAGCTGGACGAGGCGACCAAGGCCACGGTCGGAGCCGATGGCTGGCTGCGGTCCGGCGATGCCGGCTACCTGGACGAGGATGGCTATCTCTATATCCACGACCGGGTGAAGGACATGATCATCTCGGGCGCCGAGAACATCTATCCGGCCGAGGTCGAGAGCGCCGTCTATGGCCATCCCCATGTCGCCGAGGTGGCGGTCATCGGGGTGCCGGACGACAAGTGGGGCGAGGCGGTCAAGGCCATCGTCGCTCCCAAGCCCGGCGTGACGCCGGACGCCGAGGACATCATCGCCTTTGCCCGGACGCGGATCGCCGCCTTCAAGGCGCCCAAGACGGTGGACTTCATCGAGGCCCTGCCTCGCAACGCCTCGGGCAAGATCCTGAGGCGGGAACTGCGCGAACCCTACTGGGCGGGGCATACGAGACGGGTCAACTGACTGGCGTTTCGAGCAGGTCGTGGCGGCGGATGACCTCAATCCCGAGGTCAAGGTTTCGCCGCCACGTCAATCTTGCATCATAGGCCACCCACACGGTCGGCAGCACGACACGGAAGGTCGATGTCACCAGGGCCTTTCTTGCCAGTCTAAGCCGCGCGCCGCCCGGGCCCAGGTTTTCGACGGTGCAATCGAGTCCCTGGCTGGAAGAGCCGCACTGGATCAGGGCCGGCAGACGGCAGAACTGTCGGGGCCGCAAACGGCGTTCGGGCAGGGGCGACGCGGCGGTGTCCATGACTCAAGACTAGCAAGTTCCGGTTTAGAGCCTCTGAGCGAACTTGGTAATTAATTGGCGAAGACGGCCTAGCTAGACCCCAGCCCATCCTTCAGTGAAAGGATCAGGTCCAGATACTCGTCGCCGGTGAAACGGGCCGGCTCAATGGCTTTCGAACGATAGCTCCAGAACTCAACGGAGTGTTCGAGCATGCCGACATAGTCACCCATCTCGAGAAACAACTGTGGCGCCCGCAGGAGAAAGGCGCGGAAGCCGACCGGGTCCTGCTTCTTGGTCAGCATCGCGTAGGACTCGTCATAGTCCCGCACCCGGTCAGTCACCGCCTTGAAATACCCCGAGATGCTGGCCCCGATCGACCGGACCACCTGGATGGAGTCCTCGATCTGCTCGCGGGAGATATGGCGGCGGGGTCTGACACCCAGGAGGCCCGAAAGCAGGGGCGGCAGATCGGCCTCGATCCTCTTGGCCACCCATTTGTAGTAGAGCAGCCCCTTCCAGCCGAACAGGCCGTCGCGGAACTCCTCCTTGCTCATCCGCAGGGTCATCTGCAGCGGTGTCAGGTCCTCGTCATATTGACTGGACAGCATCTTGCGGGCCAGTTTCTGGACCGAGGCGTTGGCTGCCGATCCGGCCAGGGACATGGAGACCAGATTGCCGATCTCCTCGACCACCAAGTCTTCCATGCCCGCGATCACGGTCGGCGAAAGCGTGAAGTACCGCTCGTCTGCCGTCCGGCCAATCTTGCTCATCCACTCCCGGAAGATGAAGGGGTCAAAGGACGGAATCCGGTCAAGCTCCCGAAGCAACTTGATATCGGGCGAGCCGTAGACATCCTGGATTCCGGTGGCGTCCTCGATCAGTTGCTCGAAATTTATCTGTCCGATGAAGACCGACTTGCCGCCCAGGGACAGGTTTCTGGGATCGATGGGCAGGATCAGCTTGGTGGCGGTCGAACGGGACTCTGGAAAGACCTCGAACTCGTTGGATCGCAGGCGATGCTTGATGAGGAAGCTACGATTCAGGGCCGGGCTTTCGAAAAGCTGGGGCTCCAGAGGCTCCCTGGTCTTTTCAGCCATATCCCAGGCGGCGATCAGGTTCAGCACCCTCGATGTTGAGCGAGACTTCATAAGGCTGGCGAGGCTGCCGACCCCGCGTCCCTTCATTGGCTGCGCCAAACCTGCCCCCAACTTTGTTATTCAGGGTCTTTTGTCTGAAATGTCTGAATAAAGTGCCTATTGGCAGGGTTACCAGGCAGGGGTCAGGAAACGCCCCAGTATGGGCGAAACCGATTGCCAGACATCAGAGCCAGCGGCTTGACCGATCCATCGACAATTCAGCAGCAGACCTTAGCTGGAACCGAGACCATCCTTAAGGTCGAGGATCAACTCGAGATAATCATCCCCTGTAAACCGCGAAGGCTCGATGTCCTTTGACCGGTATTTCCAGAAGTCCACGGAATGCTCCAGCATGCCGACGTATTCACCCATTTCCAGGAACATCTGCGGCGCCTTGAGCAGGAAGGCCCGGAAGCCCACCGGATCCTGCTTGCGCGTCAGCATCTGGTAGGAGGCGTCATAAGTCCGCACCCGGTCCGAGACGGCATTGAAATACTGGGAGATACTGGCGCCGATCGACCGGACCAGACCCGAGGAATCCTCGATCTGCTCGCGGGTGATGTAGCGCTTGGGACGTACGCCCAGCATTCCTGACAGCAGACCCGGCAGGTCGCCTTCGATCCGCTTGGCCAGCCACTTGTAATAAAGCAGCCCCTTCCAGCCGAACATGCCATCACGGAATTCCTCTTTGGACATGCGAAGAGTTGTCTGAAGAGGCGCAAGTTCCTCGTCATACTGGCTGGAGAGCATCTTGCGGGCCAGACGAAGGGTAGCGGCGTTGGCTGCAGCTCCGGCCAGGGACATGGAGACCAGATGGCCGATCTCCTGGACGACAAAATCCTCCATGCCGGCGATCACCGAGGGGGCAAGCGCGAAGTACCGCTCGTCGGCCGTCCGACCGAGCTTGTTCATCCATTCGCGGAAGATGAACGGGTCGAAGGAGGGAATCCTGTCCAGTTCATGCAGCAGCTTGATGTCCGGGTCGTCATAGACGTCCTGGATGCCGGTCGCCTCCTCGATCAATTGCTCGAAATTGATCTGGCCGATGAACACCGACTTGCCGCCGATCGAGAGGTTGGTCGGATCGATGGGCAGGATCAGCTTGGTGGCGGTGGACCGAAAGTCGGGGAACGACTCCCGCTCGTTCAGACGCAGCCGGTGCTTGATGATGAAGCTGCGATTGAGCGCCGGCGTATGAAACAGCAAGGGGTCAAGCGGCCGCTTGACCCGCTCGGCCGCATCCGAGGCCGCGATCAGGTTGAGGACACGCGACGAAGACCGGGAGGTCATCAGGCTGGCGAGACTGCGGACGCCGCGTCCCCTTGATGCTATCGCCATCCCTGCCTCCACGCCGCATGCTGCCCTGCCGGTTTTCGCTGGCAGGTCTGAACAAACTGCATAGAAGCCGGCAAATCCGGCAGGGATGCGACGGATGCCTCAGACGGTCAGGTCCAGTCGCTCCAGCCCTCGGAAAAACGGCAGGGTGCGCCATTCCGGCGCCTGGTCCGGATGCGCCAGTTTCAGGGTGGGGAACCGTTCGAAAAGGCGGACCAGGGCGACCTGGGCTTCCAGCCTCGCAAGCGGGGCGCCGATGCAGATATGGGCGCCGCCGCCAAAGGCGACATGGGGTCGGTGTTTTCGACTGACATCGAACCGGTGCGGATCGTCGAAGACATCGGGGTCGCGGTTGGCCGCCCTCAGGGACAGGGTCACGGCCTGGCGATTGCGGATCGGGCAGCCCCCGATCTCCTGATCCGACGACATGACCCGGCTGGTGATGTCGACGGGCGGCTCGTAGCGCAGCACCTCCTCGACCACGGCATTGATGACGCCGGGATCGGCCTTCAGCTTCTCCAGTTCTGCGGGATTGAGCAAAAGCAGGCGCACGGCATTGCCGATCAGATCGGTGGTGGTCAGGTTGCCGCCAACCAGCAGGGCGCCCAGGTTGATGCGCAGCTCTTCGTCCGTCAGAGGTGCGCCCTGCGCCTGCAGCCTTGTCATGTCGCTGATCAGGTCGTCCCGGGGGTTGGCGCGGCGGTCGACGATGGAGGCCAGGAAATACTCGGTCAGGGCGAGGTTGGCCTTTTCCATGACGGCGGTCTGTTCGGCATTGCGGAAAGGGTTGAGTCCCTGGATCACGCCCTCTGACCAGGCCCGGAACTCGTCCAGCCGATCGTGATCGACCCCCAGGATCGAGGCAATGACATCGATGGGGATGGGCACACAGAACCGGTCCATCAGGTCGAACTCGGCCTCGCCTTCAAGTCCGTCCAGGGCCTCTCCCACGATCCGCTCGACCACGGGCCGGAAGCGGGCCACCCGGGCATAAAGGGCCTTGGCCAGGGGCTGGCGGATACGGGCATGGTCGGGATCATCCAGCATCAGGATGCTGGTGGTGCTGGCCCGGGGGACGTTGGGGTCGAGGTCATCGAGAAAGCGCCTTTGAAGGATGGCGCCCTCTTCGGCATGGATCGGGTCCCGGAGCATACCGAGGTCGGACACCAGGGCCCGGACGTCGCCATAGCGACTGAGGATGATATTGCCGGAGACCGGATCGGACAGGACGGGACAACGGCTGCGCAGATCGTCCAGCACCACATGGGGATCGGCCCGGAAAACCGGATTGAGCGGCGTCATTTCCAGAAGGGTGGGCAGCGGCGCCTGCGACATGGTGATCTTCCCTGGGTTGGGCGTTCTCTCGACGCCGCTGTGGGACAGTCTGGCTGCAAGTTCCGTCTTCGCCAAGCCGGATTGGCGTCTACGATGGCTCGACAGGGTCGGAATATATTGACATTATGAATGCCAATAGAAAGGCGGCGACCATGAACCGGCTGAGACTGATGCTCCTGGCCCTGATCGGCCTGACCCTGCTGGCTGTCAGTCCGGGGGATGCAGCGACCCGCGCCGCCGCGCCGGACCGGCCCAATATCGTGGTCATTCTGGTGGATGACGCCGGCTATACCGATTTTGGCAGTTATGGCGGCGAGATCGCCACCCCGACCATCGACGCCCTGGCCGCCCGGGGCACGCGGTTCTCCAACTTCCACGCCTCGCCCATGTGTGCGCCATCCCGCGCCATACTGCTGACCGGGGTCGACAGCCATACCGCCGGGATCGCCAACCTGCCGGAAACCACGCCCGCCGCCCATCGCAAGGATCCGGCCTATCAGGGTCGAATGCCCGCCAATGTGGTGACGGTGGCCAGCCGACTCCAGGTGTCCGGCTACCACACCTACATGGCGGGCAAGTGGCATCTGGGCCATGGCCCTGCGGACCTGCCCAACCAGCGGGGTTTTGACCGGTCCTTTCCCCTGGACGCCACCGGCGGCGACAACTGGGAAAAGCGACCCTATTTCCCGATCTATCGCGATGCCGACTGGTTCGAGGATGGCAAGCCGGCCAGCCTGCCGGATGACTTCTATTCCTCGCGGTTCCTGGTCGACCGGATGATCCGCTACATCGACCAGACTCCTGCGGACGGCCAGCCGTTCTTCGCCTATCTGCCGTTCCTGGCCATCCATATCCCGATCCAGGCCCCGGCCGAATATGTCGCGCGGTACGAGGGGGTCTATGCCGGCGGCTGGCAAAAGCAGCGGCAGCGGCGCTACGAAGGCGCCATCAAGGCCGGGCTGATTGCGCCGGGAACCCCCATGGGACCGCCGCCGGCCAATGTGCGCGACTGGAACCGGCTGAGCCCGAAGGAACAGGCCCTGGCGGCGAAACGCATGGCGGTCAATGCCGGCATGCTGGAGGCCATGGACGCGGAACTGGGCCGGCTGGTGGCGCACCTGAAGGCCACAGGCCGCTATGACAACACCCTGTTCGTCGTGCTGTCAGACAACGGTCCGGAGTCCGGCGACCCGGTCTCCGAACCGATCTTCAAGCTGTGGATGAAGAGTGTCGGCTATAGCCAGGACATCGGGCGGCTCGGGCAAAAGGGAACCTATGCCGCCATTGGTCCAGGCTGGGCCAGCGCCGCGGCGGCGCCCGGCGCCCTGTACAAGTTCTACGCCTCCGAGGGCGGCACGAGGGTGCCCCTGATCATGGCAGGCCCCGGGGTGCGGTCCGGGGTCACGGCCCGGGGCTTTTCGGTGATCACCGACATCACCCCCACCCTGCTGGAGATCGCCGGGGCCAGCCCGGCGCCGGCGCCCGCCGCCCCGATCATCGGCAAGAGCCTGACCCCCATCCTGAAAGGCTTGGCCGAGGCCGTCTATGACGCCAACACGCCCGTGGGCATGGAGGCGGCGGGCGACAGCGCCCTCTGGAAGGGCGACCTGAAACTGACCCGCAATGCCGGCCCCATGGGCGATCCTGCCTGGCGGCTCTATGACATTGTCCGCGATCCTGGCGAGACCCGCGACCTGAGCGCCGAGCGTCCGGCCGAGGCGGCGGCCATGCTGGCCGACTACCGCGCCTATGCCGCCAGGGTCGGGGTGGCCGAGGTCCCGGCCGGCTATACCGCCGACCGGGAAATCGCCCTGAACATCGGCCTGAGGATCGCCGAGACATTCGCCCTGCCCCTGATCCTGGGGCTGGGACTGGTTGCAGGCCTCGCCGGATATCTGGTGTGGCGCCTGGTCCGCCGTCAGAGGCTGGATCCATCAAGGGGAAAGACCATGGGACTGACCATCATGCGGGGCCTGATCGGCCTGACCGGACTGCTGGCCCTGCTGATCGCCAGTCGGTTCTGGATCGACCCGGCGAAGATCGCCGCCACCATGGACCTGACCCCTGGCGGCCCGGCGGGCCTGGGCACGCTTCGGGCCGACATGGCAGGCTTCTTCGGCGCTTCCGGGGTTCTGATGCTGGCGGCGGTGATCCGCAAGGAGGCCCGCTGGCTGACCCCGGTGGTGCTGATGCTGGGCATCGCCCTGACGGGAAGGGTCCTGAACCTGGTCCTCAACGGCCCCAGCCCGGCCCTGATCCCGCCCATGGTGATCGAGGCGGTGATGATCGTCCTGACCGGTCTTGGCCTGCGGGTCCTGCCCGGCAAGGCGCTCTGAGACACAAGGCCTTCCGGGACAGGGACGATCATGGGGTGTTAGCCTCGGGTCAAAACAGATGACCCGAGGAAGCACTGCAGATGACCCACCCCGCCCCAGAGCCGGCCCTGCTGCTGAGCGACAACCCGGCGCCCCATGTGCGGCGGTTCACCCTGAACCGGCCCGAAAAGCGCAACGCCCTGTCCAATGCCCTGCGCGGCGAGCTGTTCGCCGCCCTGGAGGCCGCCGACCGGGACCCGGAGGTCCGGGTGATGATCCTGAGGGGGGCAGGCGCCTGTTTCTCGGCCGGCTATGACCTGTCGCCCGAGGGGGCGCGCCAGCCCCTGCCCTTCCACACGGCTGGCGGGCCGGGGCAATGGTCACGCCATGTGGTGGAGGGCTGTTTTCGCATCTGGGATCTCGCCAAGCCGGTGATCGCCCAGGTCCATGGCTGGTGCCTGGCCGGGGGCTCGGAACTGGCGACCGCCTGCGACCTTGTCTATGTCGCGCAGGATGCGCAGATCGGCTATCCGCCGGTGCGGATGATGAGCCCGCCGGACAACCAGTTCCATGCCTGGCTCTGCGGCCTTCGGCCCGCCATGGAGATGATGCTGACCGGCGACGCCATGGACGGGGCGGACGCCGTACGGGTCGGGTTCGCCAACCGGGCCTTTCCGGCGGATGACCTCGAGGCCGAAGTCCTGGCCATGGCGGCGCGGATCGCCAAGATCCCCACCGATGTGCAGCAGACCAACAAACGGGCCGTCCACCGGGCCATGGAGGCCATGGGCCTGAGAAGCGCCATCCGGGCCGGCACCGAGATCCAGGCCCTGGCCCTGACCACCGACAGCAGCCGCGAGACCTTCGCCCGCTTCCGCCACAGCGTCACGGCGGCCCTGGACGCCCGGGACGGGGCGTTTGGGGACTATCGGACGAAAGAGTAGGGGCAGGAAGCCGGCTGGTCCCTTCAATCCGGTGCGATCATCCGCACCTTCGGAAAATAGCCGGCATATCGGCGCGCATCCCGGGTCAGCAGGTCAACCATGACGTTGGAACCAACGAGAACCCCGACGGGGCTGTTCAGTCTTCGCCAGTGCGGGGTCCGCGCATCTGTGCGACGATCTCTTCTGTTGTCATCCTGAAATCACCCGCACCGCGCTGGCTTTCCACCAGTTTCTGACCACGGGTCGGCTGCCCGGCGTGCGACCTGTTCAAGCGCACAGCGCCATCTTCGGTCACGAATTCCACATCCGTGCCGGCCATGAGGCCGGCACCCTCCCGGACGTCCTTAGGGATGGTGACCTGACCCTTGGTGGTGATGCGCATGGCGGGCCGCCTTCCTACCTGGTCAGCCAAGAATGCAGGCCTCGCCTTTGCGATTCAAGAAGCAGCACGGCCTCAATAGCCCTTCAAGTTCGACTCCCCCAGACCGTCAATCGGGTGTTGGCAAAACGGCGCCTGCCCAAGTATTTGGGGAACATGTCAGACTGGCGTATGGTGGGGGTCATGAGCACAACCCTGACCATTTCCGATGACCTGGCCTTGGCGCTGGAAACACGGCGTCAACAGGCTGGCATGCCCAGTCTCGACGCAGCAGCCGAAGTGCTGCTGGCGGACGCCCTTGCCGGTCAGGATGCCCATGCCGATGGTCTGGGGCTATCAGACGAGGAACTGCGTGCACTGATTGAGGACGGCGAAGCCAGCGGCCCCCCGGAAGCCTGGGATGGTCAGGCCACCCGCAAGGCCATCAGGCTCCGCTTCGCCGCCAGCAGGGCCGGGTAGCGCGCCGTCCGTGCGGGTTCTCCGACGGCCCCGATTTGTGGAAGATCTTTACGAGGCCTACGCCTGGATCGCCGCCGACAACGAACGGGCGGCAGAAAGATTGCTGGACCGGGTCGAGGTGGCCATTGACCGGCTGCAACAGTATCCGATGGCCGGCGCGCCTCGCGAAAACCTGACCCCGGGACTGCGATCCATCCGGGCCGTGCCCTTCCGGCATTTGATCTTCTATCGGGTCACAGGCGAAGACATCGTGCTCATCAGACTGCTGCATGGCGTACGCAATCTGGGCCAGCTGACCGACTGGACCTAAAGGGCCAGTGCTCAGGCAAATTGGGGCCGGGTCCACTGGGAGTTGGGTCTGGACGCCGTTCCGCTCTTAGGCACCGTTTCGGCTGATGGGCAATCATACTGGCGAAAGCTACAGCTGCCCGCCTTCCAGCCTCACGCCGCCGCCGGCGACCTTGCCGACATGGGGTTGGAGAAGATCATGGCGCCGTCCTCGACCTTGCCGAACTTCAGGGCCATCAGGTCCAGGGCGTAGTTCTGGTGCTGTTTCCAGGGCTCCTTGGCGCCCTGTTTGGGGAACAGGTGCACGGACCGCTGGACATAGCCGGAGGAGAAATCCAGCCAGTCCTCGCTGCCCTCGTCGCCGGGGCGGCGGACGGGCGTGCACTGGCGAAGGCCGGTGGCGGTCATGTGGTTCAGGAGCCTAACCACATAGCCGCAGGTCAGGTCGGCCTTCAGGGTCCAGGAGGCATTCGTATAGCCGAAGGTCGAGGCCATGTTGGGCACGTCGCTATACATCATGCCCTTGTAGCTGAGGGTCTCGGAGAAGGTCACCGGCCGGCCATCGACGCTGAAGCTCGCGCCGCCCAGGACTTCCAGGTTCAGGCCCGTGGCGGTGACCACCACATCGGCCTCGAGGGTCTGGCCGGACTTCAGTTTCAGCCCGGTGGCGGTGAAGGTCTCGATCTCGTCGGTGACGACCGAGGCGGAACCGGCCTTGATGGACTCGAACAGGTCGTCGTCCGGCACCAGGCAGAGCCGTTGGTCCCAGGGATTGTAGCGGGGGGTGAAATGGGTCTCGACGTCATAGTCGGGGCCAAGTTTTTCACGCACCATCGCGATGATGCGCTCCTTGGTCTGGTCCGGCCGGTTGCGGGCCATGCGGAAGAACAGCATGCCCAGCAGGACATTCTTCCACCGGGTGATCCCATAGGCGACCATGGGCGGCAGGACGGTGCGCAGCCAGTTGGCGATGCCATCCTCGGCCGGACGGGAGACCACATAGGTGGGCGAGCGCTGCAGCATGGTGACATGGCCGGCGGTCCGGGCCATTTCCGGCACCAGGGTGACGGCAGTGGCGCCGCTGCCGATCACCACGACCTTCTTGCCACTGTAATCCAGGTCTTCCGGCCATTGCTGCGGATGGACGATCCGGCCCTGGAAGCTGTCCGTGCCGGCAAAGTCCGGCGCATAGCCGGACCTGTAGCTGTAGTAGCCCGAGCACATGAATAGGAAGTTGCAGGTGAAGCGGACGATGTCGTCCCCCACCTGGGCCTCGACCGTCCAGGCGGCGGTGGCGCTGTCCCAGGCCGCCGATCTGACCATGTGATTGTAGCGGATATGGCGATCGATGCCGTGATCGGCGGCGGTCTCCCGCACATAGCCCAGGATGGCGGGACCGTCGGCGATGGCCTTGGCCTGCTTCCAGGGGCGGAAGCTGTAGCCAAGGGTGTACATGTCGCTGTCCGACCGGATGCCCGGATAGCGGAAAAGGTCCCAGGTCCCGCCGCTGGCCGCGCGGCCTTCGAGGATCACATAGGTGCGGTCAGGACTGCCGGTCTGGAGATGATAGCCGGCGCCAATGCCCGACAGGCCCGCCCCGACGATCACCACGTCGAAATGCTCGATCTCGGCCTGCGCCATGCCAGTCGTCCCCCTTCGCTCAGTTAACGGTGATAATATAGACCAAACGGGCGTTTGAACAGAACCGGATTGGATGGCCGATCCCTGAGCAATCTAGCCTCGCGGCGCTGACGCCTCGATCAGCCCCTGCCGCTCCTGGGCCGACAACGGGCGCCAGCGGCCTTCCGGCAGGTCGCCCAGGGTGACCGGGCCGATACGGTGTCGGAAGAGGTCGATGACCTCCAGTCCGACCAGGTCGCACATGCGGCGAATCTGGCGATTGCGGCCCTCGGTCAGGACAAAGCGCAGCAGGCCGGGGGATACCAGTTCGACAATGGCGGGGCGCAGCTGGCGGCCGTCCAGTTCCAGGCCGTGGCGCAGCAGGGCCAGGGTCTTTGGCGTGATCTCGCCCTCGACCCGGACCTCGTATTCCTTGTCCAGCTCGGAGTCCGGACCGATGACGGCCTTGGCCAGGACCCCGTCCTCCGACAGGATCAGGAGGCCCCGGGAATCCATGTCCAGGCGACCGACCGGCGCCAGATGGCTGTCGGCGCCGGGGACCACGGCGCTTTCTCCCCAGAGGTTGGGCCGGCGCAAAAAGCGCACCGCCGGGATCTGGTCATGCTCTGGCTGGGACGAGACGATGCCGACCGGCTTGTGGAACAGCACGGTCAGCTGGGCCTCCAGCCGGGCCGAAGCCTGGTCCGCGAGGACCAGGGTCTGGCCCGGCAGGATCTTGCGACCCACGTCCTCGACGGTCTCGCCCTCGATGGCCACCAGGCCCTGGGCGATCAGGGCCTCGGCCTCGCGCCGCGAACAGACGCTGTTCTGGGCCAGCCATTTGTTGACCCGGACCGGTTCCTCTCCGTCGTATCGGCGGCTCCAGGCCAAGTGGTCGTCTCCTGCGAATCCTGCGCTTTGCCCGGCGGAGGCGGTGGTCAGGCCGCCCGCCTCGCCGCCCGGGCCGCAAGGAAATAGCAGGGGATGGCCAGGGCCGACAGGGCGGTAAAGACAAACAGGGTCCAGCTATAGGGCTGATCCACCCCGGCTCTTGTCAGGGCATCGGCCAGGATGCCGGCGCCGGTGATGCCGGAACCCAGGCCGACGACATTGAGGGTCATCAGATAGAAGGCCACCACGGTGGAGCGGACCTGGGGCGGGCAAAGCTCCTGCACCGCCGAGAAGGTCGGGCCATAGAAGGCGCCCAGCTGGAAATAGGCCACGGCGACACAGAGCCAGAAGACCGGATTGTCGCTGGGGACCAGGCGATAGACCAGGTTCACGGGCAGCAGCACCAGCAGCAGCACGACCATGAACATGGCCCGGGGCTGACCCGTGCGGCGGGCCCAGAGGTCGCTGGCAAACCCGCCGAACAGGTTGCCGGCGACCCCCGCCACGGTGGCGATCAGGCCGCTCAGGATGGCGATCTCGCCGCGCTCGAAGCCCCGCTCCTTGACCAGCCAGAGCTGGTCGAAACTGGCGGCGCCCAGCACGAAATGGATACAGACCCCGCCCAGGATCATCAGCTGCAGGGTCGGCGACCCCTTCAGGGCGATGAGGAATTCTCCGATCAGGGCCCTGGCGCCGGGGGTGGCGGGGGCGTGCGGGTCGGCTTGTTTCGAAGTCTTGCGGGAAGGGCGGGTCTCCCGGACCAGCAGGATCACGGCCGAGAAGACCACCCCGATGGCGCCCAGAACGAAGAAGCAGTTTCGCCAGCCGATGGCGGGGCCCATGAATCCGGCGACCAGCAGGCTGACCCCCACCCCGATCGGTACGCCCATATAGTAGAAGCCCGAAGCAAAGCCCCGGCTGGAGGGGGGAAAGCGGTCGGCCAACAGTGACATGGCGGTTGGAGTCAGCGCCGACTCGCCGATCCCGATGAAAACGCGGGGAAGCGCCAGGCTGAGAAAGCCCTTCGCGAGCCCCGATGCCGCCGTCAGGGCGCTCCAGCCAAACATGGCCACGGCGATCAGCCTGGGGCGGTTCACCAGGTCGGCCAGGGCGCCCATGAACAGTCCGGCCACGGCATAGAAGACCAGAAAGACCAGGCCGGTCAGCAGGCCGAACTCGGTATTGGTCAGCTGCAGGTCGGGAACAATGAAGTTGGCAAAGCTCGACAGCAGCTGGCGGTCCACGAAATTGAGCACGTTCATCAGGGTCAGCAGGATCAGCAGGCCGTAGTCGCCTTGGCTGACCTGTCGGGCCGCCGGGGCCGCAGGATTGTCCATGATCGTCCTCCGGCCGGGGCCCATGTCGCCATCTGGCGCTTCTTCTGGGTGTCGGGCTCCCGGCCTTGCGACTATCCGCGCCCGTTTCCCCGCGAGCAAGGCGCCCGTGGGGCAAAGCGGACCAATCCTCTCATCGTCAGCCTGCCGATCTGAATGCCCCTTCCCTGACGCATCGTCAGGCGTGAAGACTGGCTTCAAAATCACCGGAGGACGCCCATGAACTATCCCCTGCCCAATGCCTCGATCGACCTCACCGGCCAGGTCGCCCTGGTGACCGGCGCGTCATCGGGCCTCGGCAAGCGCTTTGCCCAGGTCCTGGCGCGCTGCGGCGCCAGGGTGGCGGTCACGGGCCGGCGGCTGGAGCGGCTGGAGACCCTGGCCGAGGAGATCATCGCCGAGGGCGGATCGGCTGCGCCCCTGGCCCTGGACGTCACCGACTCCGACCAGCTTCTGGCCGTGGTGGGCCAGGCGCGGGACGCCCTGGGTCCGGTCGATATCCTGATCAACAATGCCGGGATTCCGGACGCCCAGCGCGCCACCAAGATGCCGGTAGAGCTGATCGACCGGGTTCTGGATACCAACCTGCGGGCCCCCTACATCCTGGCCTGCGAGTTTGCCCGCCAGCGGATGGAGGCAAAGCTGCCGGGCCGGATCGTCAACATCGCTTCCATGGCCGCCTATGACTATGGCGGCCATGGCGCCGCTCTCTATTCGGTGACCAAGGCCGGGGTGGTGAGGATGACAGAGGCCCTGGCGGTGGAGTGGGCGCGATTCCACATAAACGTCAACGCCATCGCCCCGGGGGCCTTCGCCTCGGAAATGATGGACGGCATGCTGGAACGGGTCGGGGACATCACCCGGGGCTTCAGCCGCCAGCGGCTGGGCAATCCGGCCCAGCTGGACAGCACCCTGCTCTATCTGGTTTCGCCGGCTTCGGACGCGGTGACCGGGACCTGTATCAAGGTCGATGATGGCCAGGGGTCGCGGTAAGCGCAGGAGGATACAGAAACGCCCCCGGAACGGAACCGGGGGCGTCCTGTCGGTTCGGCGGAAGGTTACTGACCTTCGGCGTCCTTCTTGATGGCGTCGGCCTGGACTTCACCGCCTTGCTTGACGGCGTCCGCCTCGGCCTTGGCGGCGTCTTCCTTGGCTTCAGCTTCGGCAACCGTGGCGTCCTTGGTGGCTTCGGCCTGATTGTCCATGGCCTCGGCCGTGGCGTCGGCGCTGGTGGCGACGGCCTCGGCCTTCTGGTCGGCGACCTTTTCCGCAGGGCTCCCGCAGGCGACGAGGGCAAGGCTGGCGACCGCGGCCAAGCCGATGAGGGCGATACGCATGTGAGGGGTTTCCTTCTGTTTGCTGTTCCCGCCGCCTAAAGCGCGCAGGTCCGGCGTTGGTTCAGCAGCCCGGCCGCAACCGTCCTGAGCGTCCAACGCCCGGCCGGCGGTCCGTGTCCATCACGGCTGATCACCGCTCCAGGGGAAGGTCCCCGCAATTGACATCCCGCGCTCGCCGAAAAATGCTCTAGGACAGGGGGATGAGCCCTGTTCAAGCGACTGACCTGACCGCGGACCCGTCGGACCTTGTCGCCGTGATCGGGGCGGGTCCGGCCGGACTGATGGCTGCGGAGGTCCTGAGCGAGGCCGGGGTCCGGGTCGTGATCCATGAACGGATGGCCTCGGCAGGCCGCAAGCTGCTCATGGCCGGCAGGGGCGGGCTGAACCTGACCCATTCCGAACCGCTGGAGCGCTTTCTGTCCCGCTATCGCGAAGCAGAGGGCTGGATGAGCGGCCCGGTCGGCGCCTTTACGCAGGGCGACCTGGCAGCCTGGGCGGAGAGCCTTGGCCAGACGGTCTTTACCGGATCCAGCGGCCGGGTATTTCCCCGGGCCATGAAGGCCTCGCCGCTCCTGCGGGCCTGGCTGGCGCGGTTGGCGGCGCGAGGCGTGTCCCTGAAGACCCGCAGTGACTGGCAGGGTTGGACTACCGAAGGGGAACTGGCCTTTGGCGATGGCACTTCGGAAACGCCCGCCGCCACGGTCCTGGCCCTGGGCGGCGCCAGCTGGCCAAGACTGGGGTCCGACGGAAGCTGGACGGCGCTGCTGGCGGAGCGCGGCCTGGCCATTGCTGCGCTGCAGCCGGCCAATGTCGGGTTCAATGCCGCCTGGACGCCGGACTTCGTTGCCCGCTTCGCCGGCCAGCCCCTCAAGGCCATCGCGGTAACCTGTGGCGATCACACCGTCCGGGGCGAAGCCCTGGTGGCCGATTATGGGCTGGAAGGCGGGGCCATATATGCCCTGTCGCCGGACCTCAGGGCGGCCGCGGCCCGGAACGGCCACGCCGACATCCGGATTGACCTGCGGCCGGAGGCCTCGGTTGGCAAGCTGACGGCCCGGCTGTCCGCAACACCGCGCGGATCGCAAAGCCAGTCCAACCACCTGCGCAAGGTGGCCGGACTTTCGCCCGTCGCCATCAGCCTGATGCGGGAGGCCACCGGCGGTCCCCTGCCCGGCCAGCCCACGAGCCTGGCCAGCCTGATCAAGGCGGTTCCGATCCGGCTGAACGGGCCGCGGGGTCTGGACCGCGCCATCTCCAGCGCCGGCGGACTGACCCTGGACCAGCTGGACGAGAACCTCATGATCAAGGATCTCCCGGGCGTGTTCGCGGCCGGCGAGATGCTGGACTGGGAGGGGCCCACGGGCGGCTACCTGTTGCAGGGTTGCATGGCTACCGGGGCGGCGGCTGGACGCGGCGTACTGGCCTGGATGAAGTCGGGCTGAACCCCGGTCGGATTTCAGTCCTTTCAGTCGCACCCCGGGGTCTGGCATGTTCGACGCCTCAGAATGGAGCCCTTCAGTCTTGTTGATGACCGCCGCCCTGCGCGCCCGTCGATCGATCCGCGCCTTCAAGCCGGATCCCGTCCCCCCGGATCTGATCCGCGACCTGCTGGATGCGGCGCGGCTGTCGCCGTCAGGCACCAATATCCAGCCCTGGCGGGTGCATGTCGTGGCAGGCGCGGTGCGGGATCGTCTGGAGTCGGAGGTGCTGGCCCACCGGGAAACCGACCCCCCTGACCGGAGCGCCGAGTTCCCCCGCAGCGTCAAGCGCAAGGAGCCCTATACCAGCCGGATGCGGACCCTGGGCAAGGCCATGTACGGACTGCTGGAGATTCCCAAGGGTGATCAGGCGGCCAACTGGCGCCAATGGGGGCGAAACTACGAGTTCTTCGGCGCGCCGGTCGGGCTGATCTTCACCATCGACAAGGACCTGGACGCCATGAGCTTCCTGGACATCGGGATGTTCATGCAGTCCTTCATGCTGGCGGCCGCCGAACGCGGCCTGGGCACCTGCGCCCAGGGCGCCTGGAACAACTACTGGTCCGTGACCCGTCGGGTGCTCGAGATTCCCGAGGACGACTACATCATCGCCGGCATGTCCCTCGGGTGGCCTGATCCCGATGCGCCGGTGAACAGCCTGGTCGCGGACCGCGAACCTGTCGACAGTTTCGCCCGGTTTCACGGCTTTTGATCGAGCGAACGGGACAGGAGGCCTGAACCTGGATCGCTGACCTGACGGGCGAGGGTTCGGGGCTGCGGCCGACGGACATTGCCTGAAGGAGGCCGCCCCGGATCCGCCGCCGGCTTCTCGGGGAAAAAGCCAGCAGACGGATCCTTTAGCGACCTCACGGCCGATCTGGCGATGCTTGGACAGGTATCGCCAGACGGCGTTGGTTTGAGCCCTTGAGGCCGACCGCGCCGTGACGGCCGTCACGATCTGGGAAATAAGACCACTCTCAACTTCAGCGTTGTGCGTCGAGGCTGGCTCTGCGAGCGTGCGGCCCGCCGGCTCGGGGACGGTCGTCGGGGGTGTCAGGAATCTTGGATCAGGCGAAAGCGCCTTCGGCCGGGCAGTATCGCGCCTTCATCAGCTACAGCCATCGCGACGATGCCTTTGCCGCCAGGCTGCATCGGCGCCTGGAGCGCTATGTGTTGCCCAGGCGCCTTGGTAACCGGCGGCGCCTCGTCCCTATTTTCAAGGATCGCGAAGAGCTGCCGGCCGGCGGTGACCTGAGCGCCCTGGTGCAGGCCGCCCTGACCGCCTCGGACGCGCTGATCGTTCTCTGTTCGCCGGATTCGGCCGCCTCGCCCTGGGTGGCCCGTGAGATCGAGATGTTCCGCCGCCTGCACCCGGAGCGGCCGGTGCTGGCGGTCCTGGTCCGGGGCGAGCCGTCAGAAGCCTTTCCTCCAGCCCTGGTGGCCGGCGGTGTAGAGCCTCTGGCGGCCGATTTCAGGTCGGGTGGAGATGGCGGGCGGCTGGCCTTTCTCAAGCTTGCCGCCGGGCTTGCGGGCGTCGGCGTCGATCAACTGGTCCAGCGCGATGCGCAGCGCCGAACCCAGCGTGTGATGGCCGTCACAGGCGCGGCGCTGGCGGCGATGCTAATCATGGCCTTCATGACTGTCATGGCAATCCAGGCTAGGGCCGAGGCCGAACGGCAGCGCGCCAAGGCCGAGGGACTTGTGGAATTCATGTTGACCGACCTGCGGGATCGGTTGCGCGGCGTTGGCCGGCTGGCCGTTCTGGATTCCGTGAATCAGCAGGTCCTCGACTACTACAGTGACCAGGATCTGCAGCGACTGTCGCCTGCGTCCCTGGAACGGCGCGCCCTGCTGCTGCAGGCCATGGGCGAAGATGCGTCCAAGCGGGGCGCCCTGAATGTCGCCGGGCCCTTGTTTGTCGAGGCCCGACGGATCACGAAGGCGCTTACGGCCTCCGCTCCTGACAACAGCGGCTATCTCTGGACCCACGCGCAAAGCGAGTTCTGGATCGGGTTTGTGGGGTTCAAGTCCGGAGACGTCCAGGCCGCTCGAACCGGGTTCCTCGAATACAAGAGACTGGCGAGGCGGCTCGTCGATATGGAGCCCGACAATCGAAAATTCCTCAAGGAACTGGGGTTTGCAGAGGTCAATCTCTGCACTCTGGCCGTTGAACTGGAAAAGGACGCCAAGGCAGCAATTCCGTCCTGCCAGGCCGGCCTGGAAATCATGAAACGTTTGTCTCGTCAGGTTCCGGCGGATCGCCGTCTGATCCTGAATACGGCCAATCAGCATTCCTGGCTGGCGCTTGCCCATGAACTGGATGGCGATCAGTCGGCAACACGGTCGGAGTTGATCAAGCAGGAAACACTGCTGACCGGTCTGCTGCTGAGCGAACCGGAAAATGCCGAGTTTCGGGAAAACTGGGTGGGCAACCAGCGCGCCCTGTCACGCGGCGCCTTCAAGAGGGGCGACCTGACAGAGGCCCGTCGGCGCATGGCAACCTGCATCGACGTCCTCGAGCAGTTGACCGCTCAGGACCCCGAAAACCGGATGTGGAAGGATCAGCTGGCCAATGCCAGACGATCGATGACCCTCATAGAAGCAGCCAAGACTGGAGCCAGAACGCCATGACAAGCCCTTTTCCCGCCTTTGCGATTCCGACGACCTCTTCGGTCCCCTTCAAGCCCGCTGTCCTGATCCACCGGGTCTTGACCGTTTCCAGCGCGCCTTCTGGCCTGGCGTTCCAAAGTCTCGCCCTTGACCGGCCGATCGACCCGACTTTTGGAATTCAGGCCTATGTGAAGGGACTGGCCGGCCATGCCTCGAGCGGCGGGACGCCGCCCAGGCCGCCAGTCGATGGCGGCCCGGAACAGACACCGTTTGACATCGAGGTCGTCGAACAATGCTATGTGGTCGTCGAGCTGGATCTGGCCGTCAATTGGCGCTTCCGCGAAGGGTCCATGGGCATCAGCACCAAGCTTGATTTCGGGGACAGCAATTTTGGACTGACATTCGTTGATGAGACAGGCGGCGTGCATCAGGGAAAGGTTCCAACCAACTGCCGTCTGCTCTATTTTTCTGTCGCAGAGCGTCGGCCTCCGTCGCGACAGGGATTCAACTTCGACATGGTCTTCCAGTTCGCCTCGACAGATCCGCAGGTGACCCGGTGGCTACCCGTCCTCTTCGATCCGGACATCCCCAGTTCAGGGGGTTCAAGCTTCCCATGATGATCGTCTGAGCTGATCCCATGGCTGGTCCCGCCCCTCTTGTCGCCATTATCGCCCATGCCCGGGCCGGCGCCCTGGCTCAGGCCTGGCGCCTGTTCCGGTCGGCGGGACTTGAGTCCGTCACGGACAATCCGGCGGTTCTGTCCGTCAAGGGCAGGCTTCTGAAGGATCAGGGTCGACTGGCGACGGGAGAGGCCCGTCGCCAGTTCTACGCCCGGGCGGCCGAGGCCTATGGCCAGGCCGGAGCCATAGACTGGACCACCTATCCCCTGATCAACGCGGCGACCCTGTCGTTGCTGGCCGGAGAAACCGAGCGCTCCATCGCCCTGGCCGGAAAGGTGCTGGCGCGACTTGAGTCGGGCGAGGACGCCGAGCCGGATACCCCTTACTGGCGCACGGCCACCCGGTCTGAAGCCTATCTGTTGCTGGGCCAGACGCATGAGGCCTGGCTGGCCCTGCAGGAGGCGATCAGCCTGGCGCCCCGGGCCTGGGAAGACCATGCGTCAACCCTGCGGCAATTCGCCCTGATCCTCAAGGCGAGGGGCGAGGACGATGACTGGCTAGACCCGCTCAGGCCGCCGCGCAGCCTGCATTTCTGCGGCCATCTGGACGTTTCACCCGACGACGCCGTCCTTACCGAAGCCGTGCGGGATCTGCTGCGCGAGGAACGGATCGGCTTTGGCTATGGCGCCCTGGCGGCGGGGGCTGACATCATCATCGCCGAGGCCCTGCTGGATCATGGCGCCGAACTGCATCTGGTCTTGCCAGCCGGCCGTTCGCAGTTTCGCGAGATCAGTGTGGCGCCGCATGGCGACCAATGGGCCGCGCGGTTTGATGCGGTCCTCGCCAGGGCGGAGACCGTCGTCACGGTGGGGAGCTCCCGGTCGCCCATGTCGACGCCGGCCCTGGAGGTGAGCACACGCTCGGCCATGGGCCGATCGGTCATGCAGGCCAGAATTCTGGCCACAGAGGCCATCCAGCTGGCCATCCTGGACGAGATGGACAGCGACCGGGACAATATCTCGGAGGGCGGGGCGATCTGGTCCCATCGCCAGTGGCGGTCAGCGGGCTTGCGCGGTCGGGTTCTGGTTTCGCCGCGCGTCCGATCCGGAGCCACCGGAGCCTTGCTGGAAAATCGCGTCGATGTCCGATTGATGGCCATTGCCGCCCTGGCGCCGGGCGACCTTGACGACGAACAGATCGCTACCGGGTGGCTTCCGGAGGTCCTTGCCGCTGTCTCGACCGAGGGACTGGAACTGCAGTCCTCGCCTTCATGGTCCGGTCAGGCCCTGATCCTGGCTGTCGAGGACTGCGTCCAGGCAGCCAGGCTTGCCCGGGCTGTTGCCGATCTGCAGGCTGGCGGTCGCACGGCCATCGATTTCGGCGTGGTGCGGACAACGCCGCTTCTGTTTGGTCAACCGCTGGAGCGGGCCCAACGGCTTCTCGCTTCGGTTCCCCCCGGCGCGACCTGCGTCACAGCCGATTTTGCCACGGCCCTGATGTCTGGACCCGAGGCGGATTCCTGGCCTTGCGAACCTATCGGTGAAATGCCGGACACCGATCTCCGGCCCCTTGCCGACGAGTATGACAGCACGATCTTTGGACTTCGCCTGGAGCGACAGGTCGACAGCTCGCTCGCGCCCTGAACCCGGCCGATCTCAGGCGCGGACCAGGGCTTGGACCCTGGGGTCTCAGACGACAAGCTCCCGAAGGCGACGCGGCGCGACAATGAACAGGGCGTTGTCTTCGCGGCGGATCAGGCCCCGTCGCTCCAGAGCGCTGATGTTGCGCGACACCGTCTCCCGGGTGCTGTGGACCCTGACGGCCAGGCTGGAAAACACCGGCACAGGACGGATGACAAGCTCTCCGCCCGACACCGGCATACCCATTCGAAGGAGTTCGGCGTTCACCCGGCCCACCGCCGAAAGGGTGGTTCGTTCAACCATCCTGTCCGCGCCTCGCCGTAGCTGGCTGGTCAGCAGACGGGTGACGCCCAGCCCGAGTTCGCCATTCGCCTCGATCAACTGCTGAAGGTCCTCGGCCGGAATTGTGATGGCCCGCAGGTCTTCTACCGCCTCGATGTCGGCGGGCTGTGGGACGGGAACGGCCTCGGCAATGTCGCCAAAGATCTCTCCCGGCCCGTATTCCTGAAGGAGCACGAGCTGGCCTTCGGTGCTGTAGACCACCGCCTGGGCGCGACCGCGGACAACAAGCCAGGTTTCCCCAAGCGCATCGCCCTGGCGAAGCACGACGGTCCTGGCCGGACAAAGCCGTTCCGTCGCCCTTTGCAACAGGCCCAGCGCGGTCTCTGGCCTGCAGCCGAAGACCTGCTGAACGAAAGCGCGCAATGCCAAATCCGAAGTCAACCGGGCAACCCCCGGGGGCAATCCTAGGCCAATTCCCCTTTCCGGAGAAGGAATTTGGAGGCCTGGGCGCAACTATCGAGCATGCCGGCGCCTGGCTACCCGAGGGGCGACATCTGCTCCGCCTTCGGAAGCAAACTCTTTTCCCGCCAAGGCAAGGCCTGCTAGCGTGACCAAGATGAGTCACTCAGCCGTTCTTTCACCGGGCAAGCGGGAACAGACCAAGGTCGCCAACCGACAGGCGATCCTGGACGCTGCGCGGGAGGTGTTTGCCGAGCTGGGATATGACACGGCGACGGTGCGCGACATTATTCGCCGCACGGGCCTGTCGGTCGGGGCTTTCTACAACTACTTCCGATCAAGGGAAGAAGTGTTCGAGGCCCTGGCTGACGACGGCGTGCGCCGTTTCCGGCCTATCCTTCGCGCCTGCTGGGAAGATGCCTGTGATTTCGAAAGCTATCTGCGCAGCGCCATCCTCGCCTATTACGATTTCATTGCCGACGAGCAGGACAGCTGGCAGGCCCGCCGCCCGCCTGGCGAGCGGCAACCGCACCTGAACCTGCGCACGCCGGAGATGGAGCGGGTCTTTGAAGAGGTGCGAGATTCCATCGGCAACGCCGTCGAGAAGGGCGGAGCCCCCAGGGTCGATGTCGATTATCTGGCCGCTGCCTGCATCGCCATTGCCAGGGAAATCGGCGACCGGATGCTGGAACGCCGACCGATAGACACCGCCGCCGCCTGCGATTTTGCCGTCAAGCTGATCCTCGGCGGCCTTCCGGCCCTGCCGCGCAAGGCCTGACGCCCGACCCTGACATCCCGTTCCTTCGCGTTTGAGACCCTCATGGCCGACCCCGGCGTTCAGAAATTCATCCTCAAGACCCTGTTGTCCCTGCCCGGCCCCATACTGAGGCTCATGTCGGGCGGCACGGCGGTCTACCGGGGCGGCCGGACTCTTGATCCGGCCTTCCAGTTCCTGACCCATGGCGCGCGAAACCTGCCTTCCATGGCGAGCCTGAGTCCGGTCGATGCCCGCGCCGCCAGCGCCCAGGGCCTGGCCATGATGAGCGGCCCGCTGGAACCGGGCGTCAGGGTCGAGACCCTGACCCTGCCTGGCCCCGCGGGTGACCTGAAGGCTCGGGCCTATCGGCCAGCGGACCAGGACAGCTCGGCCCCCTTGATGGTCTTCGCCCATTTCGGCGGCGGGGTGATCGGCGACCTGGACACCTGCCACGCCTTCTGCAGCATCCTGGCCAGGATCGCCCGCTGCGCGGTGCTTTCCGTGGACTATCGCCTGGCCCCCGAGCACCGCTTCCCGGCCGGGCTTGAAGACATTTTGGCGGCCTGGCGGTGGGCGCGGGACAATACAGCGCGCTTCGGCGCACCCTCCGGCCATCTGGCCATCGGCGGCGATTCCATGGGCGGCAATTTCGCCGCCATCCTGGCCCAGGAAATGATGCGGACCGGCGAACCGCAGCCCGCCCTGCAGCTGTTGATCTACCCTGCCGTAGACGTGGCCAGCGAGACGCCGTCCATGACCACCTTCGGGGATTCCTATCCCCTGTCCCGGGAGGTCATGACCTGGTTCATGGGCCAGTATATGGGGCCGCAGGACGACCCGGCGGATGTGCGACTTTCGCCCCTTCGCGCCGAACGCCTGGCCGGTCTTGCCCCGGCGATCGTCATCACGGCCGGATTTGACCCGCTGGTCGACCAGGGAGAGGCCTATGCCAGGGCTCTCAAGGCCGCCGGGGTGGCGACCACCTATCGCTGCTATGACAGCCTGGCCCACGGCTTCACCGCCTTCAACGGCGCCGTGGCGGCCGCAGACCTCGCCTGCCGCGAGATTGCAGGGCTGGTCAGGCAGTCGTTCGAGCCGGCCTGACCGGCATGCCGCATCCGACGGCCTGACGACGGGACCGGGCTGGACTTCCTTTGCGTCCGCTTCGCAGAGTCGGCAAAACCCGGGAGTTTCCACATGCGCGCCCTCGTCATTGAATCCCTGGCGGCCGACTATGCGGGCTGCGTCGTGCGGGAGGTCCCGGTTCCCGTTCCGGGCCCCGGCGAGGTGCTGGTCAAGGTCCTGGCCGCCAGCGTCAATTTCCCCGACCTGCTCATGACCCGGGGGGAATACCAGTTCAAGCCGCCCGTTCCCTTCACCCCGGGGCTGGACATCGCCGGCGAGGTCGCCGCCCTCGGCCCCGGCGTCGAAGGTTTGAAGGTCGGGGACGCGGTGGCTGGCGGATCGCGGATGGGGGGTTTTGCCGAGTATGTCGCGGTTCCGGCCGCAGGCCTCAGGCCCAAACCCGAGAGACTGACCTTCGCCCAATCCGCCGCCTATGGCGCGGCCTACCTGACCGCCTATGTCGCCCTGGTCCGGCGCGCGCGGCTGGAGCCCGGCGAATGGGTCCTGGTGCACGGCGCCGCCGGCGGGGTGGGTCTGGCGGCCGTGGACCTGGCCAAGGCCATGGGCGCCCGGGTCATCGCCGCCTCGGCTTCGGACGAGAAACTGGCTGTGGTCGCAGCCGAGTACGGGCCGGACGCCACGCTGAATGTGACGGGCGGCTTTCGTGAGCAGGTAAAGGCCCTGACCGGCGGCAGGGGCGCCGATGTCATCTATGATCCGGTCGGCGGCGACATCTTCGATGAGAGCGTCCGCTGCATCGCCTTCGACGGCCGGCTGCTGGTCATCGGCTTCACTTCCGGGCGCATCCCGTCCGTTTCGGTCAATATGCCGCTGATCAAGGGGTTCTCCGTCATGGGGGTCCGGGCTGGCGAATATGGCCGGCAGTTTCCCGAGCGTGGCCGTGAAAACACGAAAGCCGTCTGGCGCCTGGCCGACAGCGGCGCAATCAGGCCCCGGGTCCATGCCGAGCTGCCGCTCGATCAATGGCGCGAGGCCTTCGACCTGCTGGGCCAGCGAAAGGTCATCGGCAAGGCGGTGATCCGGCCGGACCTGTAGGAACCGGGCAGGGAGCGGTTGACTCACCAGACCTTCTCCCGTATCCACCCCGCCTCATCGCAAGGGGCTGGACCCCGTGTGTAGCGATCAATACTCGGAGTTGACCAGTGAAACGGACCTTTCAGCCCTCGCGTCTCGTGCGCAAGCGCCGTCACGGCTACCGTGCACGCATGGCGACCAAGAACGGCCAGAAGGTCGTTGCGCGCCGTCGCGCCAAGGGCCGCAAGCGCCTGACGGCCTAAGGCCGTCGTCCCCGTTCGTATCGGGGGGAAAACCCCTGACCGAAACAGACACCCTTTCCATTCGACGCCTGACCAAGCGGCCCCAGTTCCTGGCGGCCGCAAAGGGCGCTTACAGGGCGCAAGGCGCAGTCGTCGTCCAGCTGAGAGCCCGCCATGACGCCGACCCCGCCGTCGGCGCCGGCTTTACCGCCACCAAGCGGGTCGGCGGGTCCGTGGTGCGAAACAGGGCCAAGCGCCGGCTCAGGGAAGCGGCCAGGCTGCTTCTGCCGCAGTTTGGCCGGCCAGGATGCGACTATGTCTTCGTGGCCCGCGACGGTACGCCGATGCGGGAATGGAGCCGTCTGCTTGACGATGTGAAAAGCGCGCTGATAAGGCTCGCCGCCGACCTTCCCGCTGCGCCGATCGACGGCGCACCCCCTCCTTCCGCGCCGGTCTGACCTGCTCCATGCAAAACGAATCCCGCAACACCATCCTGTTTTTCGTCTGCGCGGTGGCGATCCTCATCGCCTACCAGTATCTGGTGCTCGAACCGAACGCCAAGAAGCGGCAGGCCGAGCTCAAGGCCAAGCGGCCGGAGGTCGCCCAGACGCTGACACCCTCCGGCAAGGTGGCGCCTGCGCCGGCCCGGCCTGCCAGCCTGACCCGTGACGCCGCCAAGGTCGCCACGCCCCGCGCCACGATCAGCACGGACGCGCTGAGCGGTTCGATCAATCTGGTCGGCGGCCGGATCGATGACCTGCTGTTGCGCAACTATGGTGAGACGGTTGACGCAAAGTCGCCGCGTGTGGATCTGCTGCGTCCCGAAGGCGCCGCCAATGCCTGGTTCGCCGAGTTCGGATGGCTGGGGCAGAATATCCCCGGCCTCCCTGGCGACAAGACGGTCTGGGCCCTGTCCGGCGGCCAGGTCCTGACCCCCACCTCGCCCATCACGCTGAGCTATACCTCACCCCAGGGCCTGGTCTTTACCCGCAAGCTGTCGGTGGACGAGCACTACATGTTCACCGTGGTGGACACGGTCACCAACTCCGGCGCCGCCGCCGTGACCCTGCAGCCCTATGCCGCCATCCGCCGCCAGGGCCTGCCCCCGGAAGCCGGGACGGGCCAGAACGTCCATGAGGGCGCGGTCGGCTGGCTGGGCAAGGACGCCCAGAACACCGACAAGCAGCTCCAGCTGCAGAAGTACAAGCCCTGGAAAAAGAAGGGTGAGTTCAAGTACGCCTCGGAGGGCGGCTGGCTTGGCGTGACCGACAAGTACTGGCTGGCGGCCCTGGTGCCGCCGCAGTCGGAAAAGATCGAGGCTCGCTACCTTTCCCGGTCAAGCAACGGCCTGGACCTGTATCAGGTCGACTATGTCGGCTCGGCCCATGCCATCGCACCCGGCGCCAGCATCACTGAAACCAATCGCCTGTTCGCCGGGGCCAAGAAGGTCGAACTTCTGCGGACCTACGAAAAAACCCTGGGCATTCCCCGCTTCGACCAGGCGGTCGACTGGGGCATCCTGTGGTTTCTCACCCAGCCCTTCTTCGCCGCCCTGGAGTTCTTCTTCGGGTTTGTGAAAAACTTCGGAGTGGCCATTCTTCTCGTCACCCTGGCCGTTCGGATCCTGCTCTTCCCGCTTGCGAACAAGAGCTACGAGTCCATGTCCAAGATGAAGAAGCTGACCGAGCCGATGAACGCCCTGAAGGAGAAGTTCAAGGACGATCCGGCCAAACTGCAGCAGGAGACCATGGCCCTGTACCAGCGGGAAAAGGTCAACCCGCTGGTCGGCTGCCTGCCCATGCTGCTGCAGATCCCGGTCTTCCTGGCCTTCTACAAGGTGTTGTCAGTGACCATCGAGATGCGTCACGCGCCCTTCTTCGGCTTTGTGAAGGACCTTTCCGCCCGGGACCCGACCAACATCTGGAACATCTTCGGACTTCTGCCGTTCGACCCGGCCAGCCTTCCCCTGATCGGGGGACTTATGGCGGGATACCTGGGTCTCGGGATCTGCGTGCTGCTCTACGGCTTCACCATGTGGCTGACCACGGCCATGAACCCGCCGGCGCCGGACCCGATGCAGCAGCGGATCTTCCAGCTGATGCCGATCCTCTTCACCTTCATCATGGCCCCGTTCGCGGTGGGCCTGATCATCTACTGGACCTTCTCCAACGTCCTTTCGATCTTCCAGCAGTACATCATCATGCACCGACTCAAGGTCGAAAACCCGATCGATGATTTCCTGGCCAGGTTCGGGGCAGGCAAGGCAACCGCGTGACCGATATTCCCCCGAACGGCTCGCCCGATCCGGACACGGCGCTGTTCAGCGAGGATGACCTGGAGGCGGCGCGCGTGCTGTTCGCCCAGCAGGCCAGCTTCATGATGGGGGCGGTCAAGATGGACGGCCTGCCGCCCGGGGACGTTCCGGAGGTGGCCTTTGCCGGTCGGTCCAACGTGGGCAAGTCCAGCCTGATCAATGCCCTGGTCGGACACAAGAAGCTGGCCCGGGCCTCGAACGAGCCTGGCCGGACCCGGGAGATCAACTTCTTCGTCCTGGCCGACCGCATCCGGCTGGTCGACCTTCCCGGCTATGGCTTTGCCCGGGTTTCGCGGTCCGCCGCCGACAAGTTCCAGAACCTGGGGCGCGCCTATCTGCGCGGGCGGCCCAACCTCAAGCGGGTCTATCTGCTGATCGACGCCCGCCATGGCCTGAAGGACGTGGACAAGGAGGCCCTGGACGCCCTGGACGTCTCGGCCGTCTCCTACCAGATCATCCTGACCAAGGCGGACAAGATCAAGCCGTCCGAGGCTGCCGCCCTGGTGGTGAAGACCCAGGGCCAGATCGCCAAGCGCCCGGCCGCCTTTCCCCGGGTCCTGGCCACCTCCTCTGAAAAGGGCGGCGGCATCCCGGACCTGCGGGCCGAGATCATGACGGTCTGCGCCGCCTGACCAGAGCATGTTCCGATAGGTGTGAAGCGGTTATCGGATCGAAACATGCTCTGGCGCTTTGAAATAGGGCCCCGCAGCGGGCCTCCAGACTCAGGCGAGCCATACCATCATCCGGGTCGCCGCCAGCTCTCCCCGGGCCAGGGACGGCTTCCATTGTACCTCGCCGGTGTAGAGGAAGCCCGCCCTGGTCAGGACGGCGCCCGAGGCGGGGTTGTCGGCGAAATGGCCGGCCATGACGTAACGCTTGCGCCAGTCCTTCGCCGCCCAGCCGAGTGCGCCCATAAGGGCCTCGGAGGCGATGCCCCTGCCCCACCAGGGCTTGCCGATCCAGTAGCCGACCTCCAGCGCCGCGCCTTCCGGCGTATAGAATCCAAGGCCGCCCACAACACCCAGATCCTCATGCTCGATCAGCAGGTTGCAGTCGGTCGCCGGGTCGATGCCCTGGGCACGGATGACAAAGTCCTCGGCATCCTCAGGTCCGTAGGGATGAGGAATGCGGCTGGTCATCCGGGCGATGTCGTACTCGTTCAGCAGCTGCGCCAGCTGCGGCGCGTCCCGGGCCTCCGGCGCCCGAAGGGTCAGTCGGCGGGTCTCGATCCTGGGCGTCTTTTCGATCACGCACATTGGTCTGCCTCCCGGTCCCGTCCGGCGAGACCCTGAAACGTCAAAGGGGAGTCCGGCGATCCGGACTCCCCTCTGGAAGTTTGTGTCCGAACCGCTTTTGGCGATCCGGAGGAGGCCGGCTCGCCCTACTCGGCGGCCTCGGCCATCAACGGAACCACCGTCGCATAGGTGCGATTGTCGCGCTTGGTTACGAACTTCACATTGCCCGCCTCAAGCGCGAACAGGGTGTGGTCCTTGCCGATGCCGACATTGACGCCCGGCCAGAACTTGGTGCCGCGCTGACGAATGATGATGTTGCCCGCATCGACGGCTTCGCCGCCGAACTTCTTGACGCCAAGACGGCGGCCTGCGGAGTCGCGCCCGTTGCGCGAGGAACCGCCTGATTTCTTGTGAGCCATATCGCTCTCCTATCCTCTAGCGGCGTCGCCCTCAGGCTTCGCCGGCATCCTCGGTTGCGGTCTTCTTCGCCGGGGCCTTCTTGGCCTTGGGCGCTTCGACGGCGGTGGCTTCAGCGTCGGCGGCGGCTTCCATCACGGCGGCGGCGACCGGAGTCTCTTCAACCGGCAGTTCGGAAACGGCCTTTTCCGCGAACTGCGGCAGCTTCAGGTTCCGGGCGCGGGCGTCCAGTTCGGCCTTGGTGGTCATGTCCACCACGCCGTCCCAGGTCTCGGTCCGGGCGTCGCCGTCACCAATGGCGGTGACGCGCAGCACGCTTTCGAACTGGCGATGACCACGGGTCCGGCGATAGCCCTGACGACGGATCTTCTTGAAGATCTTGACCTTTTCGCCCTTGCGGGTCTCGATCAGGGTCGCATTGACCACGGCGCCGGCCACCAGGGGCGCGCCGACGGTGACCGCCTCGCCTTCGCCCAGCATCAGGACCTCGTCGAAGGCCACCTGGGCGCCGGGTTCGCCGGCCAGCTTTTCAACAACAAGCAGATCCCCGGCCTTGACCCGGTATTGCTTGCCGCCGGTCTTGATCACCGCGTACATCGGTCCGTCCTGAACGTAAGATAGCAAAAACGATAAAGCCCACGAGCGGCGCCCGTGAGCGAAGGGAGCGGTCTTATACAGCGGGTCTCGTCTGAGTCAACGTGACTAAGGCCTGGGCCGCCCGATCAGTCGGCTTCAAACGTCGTGGCATGGTCACGGCTGGCTTGTTCCGTGAAGCCTTGCCCGGCCGGGGGCCCCGAAGGACAGGGCCGCGCTGCAGCCCGGCGCCACCGTCCATGCCATCAGGGCGTATCGGCCAGCGGTATCGGAACCGGAAACGATCACCCGGCCACGATCCGCGCCGACCTCAAGGGCAAGGCCGTCATCGGCGGTGACGGTCAGTCCGATCTCCATGTCGGCTCCGCATCTTCACCCGCAGGCCATCGACAGCGCTCTGGCGCGTTACAATGTAACAGACTATAGAGCCCTGGTGAACCTCGCCCTCCTCACCTCCATTGCCCTGGCCGGCTTCGTCGTGGCCTTTCTTCACGCCGCCCTGCCGACTCATTGGCTACCCTTCGTCCTCGTGGGACGGGAACGTAGCTGGAGCCTGGGAAAGACCATGGGCGTGGCCGCCACTGCCGGAATTGGCCATGTGCTGTTCACAATCCTGCTGGGCCTCGGAGTCGTGGCCGCCGGCAGCCTGGTGGAGCCCCGTTTCGGGGAGGCCTTTCACTGGCTGGTGGGCGGCCTGATGATCGCCCTCGGCGCCTTTTACCTGCTGCGGCATTTTCGTCGGCAGGGCGCGAAACAGGATGCCGGCCAGGCAACCCCCTATGGTTCGGACAGGGCGGCGATGGCCGGATTGTTCGTGCTTCTGGCCCTGTCCCCCTGCGAGGCCTTCCTTCCCTTCTATCTGCAGGGCATGGGGCATGGCTGGGGCGGATTTGTCGTTCTGAGCCTGGTTCTGGCGGCGGCCACGGGCGCCGGCATGTTGATCTTCACAGGTCTCAGCCTGGTCAGCGCCCGACGCCTCAGGCTGGAAGCCCTGGAGCGCTACGAGTCGGCGATCCTGGGCTGGGTGCTCATCGCGATCGGCCTTGCCGTGGTGCTCTTCGAGACCTGAAGGTTTCGCTTTTTCGCCTGGCCCCTTAAGTAGGCGTCATGACCACGAAAACTCCCGTCACCGTCCTGACCGGCTATCTCGGCGCCGGCAAGACCACCCTGCTCAACCGCATCCTCTCCGAGGAGCATGGCAAACGCTATGCGGTGATCGTCAACGAATTTGGCGAAATCGGCATCGACAACGACCTGGTGGTCGGGGCCGATGAAGAAGTCTTCGAGATGAACAACGGCTGCGTCTGTTGCACCGTGCGCGGCGACCTGATCCGGGTGCTGTCCGGCCTGATGAAGCGAAAAGGCGGTTTCGACGCCATCATCATCGAGACCACGGGCCTGGCCGATCCCGGTCCCGTCGCCCAGACCTTCTTCGTTGACGACGATGTCAGGGCCAGGACCCGGCTCGATTCGGTGACCACGGTGGTCGACGCCAAGCACCTGCCCCTGCGCCTTGTCGATTCGAAGGAAGCGGTCGAGCAGATCGCCTTTGCCGACCAGATCGTGCTCAACAAGACCGACCTGGTCGATGAGGCCGAACTCAAGCGGGTCGAGGCTTCGATCCGCCGGATCAACCCGCTGGCGCCGATCCACAGGGCGCAGCGGTCCAATGTCGGCCTGGACCTGATCCTCAGCCGCGGCGGCTTCGACCTGGAGCGAATCACCGCCCTGGAGCCCGAGTTCCTGAACCCCGCCCATGGGGAAGAGGGTCACGTGCATGACGAACATTGCGAGCATGACCACGACCATGGCCATGATCATCATCACGGGCACGACCATGGGCATGACCATGGGCATGACCATGTGGCCGACGCCGGCATACGGGGCGTGTCCCTGACCGCGCACAGGCCGCTGGACGGCATCCGGGTGACCAACTGGCTCAATGCCCTGCTGCAGGAGCAGGGACCGGACATCCTGCGGGCCAAGGGCATTCTGGACATCAAGGGCGATCCGCGCCGACTTGTCTTCCAGGCCGTCCACATGATCCTCGAAGGCGACTATCAGCGAGACTGGACCGATGCCGACAACCGCTACAGCCGGATGGTCTTCATCGGCCGGAACCTGGACGAGGTGGCCCTGAAGGCAGGGTTCGACGCCTGCATCGCCTGAGAGTCGCTGACCGGTCCCCCGGCGACGGCCTCCAGGAACAAAAAAGGGCCGGTGTTTCCACCGGCCCTTTTCATGTCTGTCGGGCGAAGGTCGCCTATTCGATCTCGACGTTGATCAGGCCGACCTTGAAATAGCCGTTGGCCTGCAGGACGTTGAGCACGTTCATGAACTGCTCGTACATCACGTCAGCGTCGGCCAGGATGAACACGCGCTCTTCCTGGAACTTGTCGTTGATGCCCTTCTTGGTCATCTCGGCGGGAACGTCCACCGGGATGTTCTCCAGGCTGGTGCGGGTCTCTGCAATGAAGAGCGCGCCGGACTTCTGGATGAAGATGATCGTCGGTTCCTTGGGCTTGGGATCATCTGCCTTTGGCGGGATCGCCGGGGGCAGATCCACCGCGATCGACACCGTCGCCAGAGGCGCGGCCACCATGAAGATGATCAACAGCACAAGCATGACGTCCACGAAGGGCGTCACATTGATCTCGGAATTCTGGCCGAGGTCGTACTTCTTGCCGCCGCCACCGCCGAGCTTCGCACCCATTCGCACACTCCTTCTCGCGGGCCGCATCATAGGCCCGTTTGTTCTTGACGCCACCCATTGCGCGGATGAGACGGCTTGTAAAGCCCGTCTCTCGCGCCGGGAGAATCCTCCGACAGCTCTGGCGAAACCGTAAACTTCTGGTCTAAGCGAAGCCATGAATTTCGACTTCGACGCCTATGTCACCGCAGCCCTGTTCGATTCGGCAGGCATACCGATGTTCGCCCTGGGCGATGGGTCCGTGCGAATCCTGTCCGGACAGGATCTTTCAACGGTCGAGGCTCATGATGGGGCCGTCCTCTGCGCCTGCTCGCACCCGGCGGGCTCAGGACTGCTGACCGGCGGCGATGATGGCCGGCTGGTCTGGACCCGGCTGGAAGACGGAAAGCCGGTCAGCACGGAACTGGCAGGGATCAGGGGGCGCTGGATCGACGCCGTCGCCGCCAGCGCCGAATCGGGCCTCTATACGTTTGCGGCCGGGCGCGACCTGCATGTCCGCGACGCCTCCGATCCGGCCTTTTCCCGGCTGTTCAGCCATGAAAAATCGGTCTCCGACATCGCCTTTGATCCCAAGGGGCGGCGAATCGCCACGGCGACCTATGGCGGAGCGGCCCTCTGGTATGCCCGGATCGAGCGCCAGGCCCCTCAGATGCTCAAATGGGCCGGCAGTCACATGCTCGTGCAGTGGAGCCCCGATGGCCGTTTCCTGCTCAGCTCCATGCAGGAGAACAGCCTGCATGGCTGGCGACTGTCCGATTCCAAGGACATGCGGATGGGCGGCTATCCGGCCAAGGTCAAAAGCCTGGCCTTCCTGTCCGGCGGCCTGATGCTGGCCACCAGCGGCGCAGGCGGAGCGGTGATCTGGCCGTTCCAGGGCTCCAACGGCCCCATGGGCAAGGAAGCCGCCGAGATCGCCTTCGAAGAATCGGCCCTGGTGACCCGCGTCGCCGCCACCCCGGCGGCCGCCTGGGTAGCGGGCGGTCTGGACGACGGGCGCGTCTGGCTCTGCGATCTCAAGGACGGCGGACGCCAGATGCTGAAGGCAGAGAAAGGCGCAGCCATCTGTGCGCTGGCCCTGTCATCGGATGGCAAGCGCATTCTGTGGGGCGACGAGAACGGCGGGGCCGGCGTTATCGAGGTCACCGGCTAGAGCCTGTTCCGACAGGTGTGAAGCGGTTATCCGAACAGGCTCCAGGCCCGGCGCCTGAATCGGGTCCGCCGCTTTGACAGTTGGCTCAGGCTGTCCTTTCCTGCCGCATCGTCAGCAAGGATGGAACGAACGCCCATGAGTTTCGAGGTCAGCAGGGCCGATGGGATCACCACCGTTACCCTGAGCCGCCCTCCTGTGAACGCTCTGGACCTTCCGGCGATCGAGGATCTGCGCGCCCTGTTCGCCGAACTCCGGGCCGACCCGCCCCACAGGGGAGTCATCCTGACCGGCAAGGGACGATGCTTTTCGGCTGGAGTGGATACCCGCGCCTTCAGCGCCTATTCAGCCGAAAGCCGCGCACGCATGATTCTGGGTATTTCGGCCATGGTCGCCGAACTCTATGCCATTCCATGCCCGGTGGTCACTGCCGCGCCAGGTCATGCTCTGGGCGGCGGCCTTGTCCTGATGCTGTGCGGCGATGTGCGGCTCGCAGTCGATGATGACGCCATGAAGCTGGGCCTTACCGAAGCCCGCGCCGGGGTGCCCTTTCCGGCAGGACCCCTGGTCATTCTGTCGGCCGAACTGTCCCCGGAACGGATCCGGCGCCTGACGCTGACCAGCCAGACCCTGTCCCCGGCCCAGTTGCTTGGCCAGGGAGTCATTGATGAACTTTGCAGCCCGGACGACCTGATGGACTCCGCGATCAGGACGGTCAGGGAAACGGCCTCGCAACCGGCCTTCAGCCTGGTCAAGGCCCAAGTCCGGCAACACGCAATCTCGCGTCTGTCGCAGATCGTGGCGTCGGGGGACGATCCACTTGTCGAGGCCCTGGCCGCCCAAGGTCGGGGCGCAGGATAGCCGGTCAGTCAAAGCCCCGCATGACGGCCCAGTCCTCGAAGGGCGCCCGTCGGGTGCGCAGACTGTTGATCGGGGCTGCTTCGTCCGCATAGCCGAGGGCCATGCCCGAAAACAGCATGTGGCCTTCCGGCAGACTGACGAAATCGCCGAAGGTTCTCGGATACCGCGCCCAGAATTCCTGGGCACAGGTGGCCAGGCCCCGCTCGACAGCCAGCAGCATGACGGTCTGCATGTACATGCCGACATCGCCCCACTGAGGCTTGCCCAGACGCCGGTCGAGACTGAAGAACAGGCCGACCGGCGCCCCGAAAAGCTGGGTGTTCTTGAACAGCTGACGCAAGCGGGCCGGCTTGTCCTCCCGCGGGATACCGATCGTCGCATAGAGGTCCTCGCCGCCCTGGAAGCGATGGGTGCGGTAGGGGTCCCAGAGATCGGGGGGATAGACGTCATATTCCGGCTCTTCCCCGGCCATGTTGGCGGCGACCCGGGCCTTGAAGTCCTCCAGCACTGGCCCGGCCAGGGCATGGACACGCCAGGGCTGGAGGTTGCCACCGCTCGGGGCGCGATGGGCCAGCTCGAGAATCTTCCGCACCAGGGCGCCAGGCACCGGATCCGGCCGGAAGGCCCGGATCGACACCCGCGCGGCGACCGACTCTGTCACATTCATGGAAAAACTCCTGTCCGGCCCACCGGGGCGACAATCTTCAAATGGCTGGTTACCATACGGCCGCAACGTCATGGCAAGCCTCGCCTGAGGCAAGGGGACCCGGTCTTGGCTGATCAATCTGTTCCGGGAAAAGCTGCCGCCGCCAGGGGCGCTGATGGTCGCAAGGTTCCGCTGTGGCGGCGGCTGCTGGTGCTGGCCCTGGTCATCACCGTCGCCCTGCCGGTGGGCGTGACCCTGATCTATCGACTGGTCGGCCCGCCTGTGACCATCCTGATGATCCAGCGCCTGTTCGAGGGCAAGGGACTGGAGCGGCGCTGGGTGTCCCTGAAGAAGATGTCGCCCAGCCTGCCCTATGCCGTGATCGCCGCCGAGGATGCCCGGTTCTGCACCCACAAGGGCTTTGACTTCGAGGCCATGGAAAAGGCCATGGCCAGCAACAAGCGCCGGCCGGGCCGGGTGAGGGGCGGCTCGACCATCAGCCAGCAGACCGCCAAGAATGTCTTCCTCTGGCCGGCGCGGTCCTATCTGCGAAAGGGACTGGAGGCCTATTTCACGGTCCTGATCGAGACCCTGTGGGGCAAACGCCGCATCATGGAAGTCTATCTCAACAGCATCGAATGGGGTCCTGGGGTCTATGGGGCCGACGCAGCAGCGCGCAAATACTTCGGCGTGGGAGCCGATCGCCTGACCCGCGCCCAGGCCGCCCGGCTGGCCGCCATCCTGCCCAGCCCCCTGAAGTGGCGGGCGGCGAAACCCGGACCCTATGTCCGCAAGCGGGCCGGTCGCATTGGGGCCGCCAGCGGGACCGTGCAGCGAGAGGGTCTGGCGGCCTGTCTCAAGTGAGGCTGTGAAGCGCGGGGCATCCACGCCTTGACGGGACCGCACAGAGCGGCTCCCTTGCCGGCCATCACAATCCTTGAAGGATGCGTCCCTTGAAGAAGACCACCCTGCTGGCGGCCGCCGCCGCCGCGACCCTCAGCCTGGCGCCGCTTGCGCCCGCCCTCGCCCAGACCCAGGCCGCAGCCACCCCGGAAGAGGCCAGGGCCTTCATCGACAAGGCCGAGGCCGACCTCGCCAGCCTGTCGCAATATGTCAACAAGGCCAGCTGGGTTCGGGCGACCTACATCACTGAAGACACCCAGTGGCTGGAGGCCAAGGCCGGCGCCGAGATCACCAACCTGGCCACCCAGCTGGCCATCAAGGCGGCGCGGTATGACAAGGTCCAGACCGACCCGGTGACCCGACGCAAGCTGGATATCCTTAAGCGGGCCCTGGTCCTGCCGGCCCCGCAACGCCCCGGCGCCGCCGACCAGATGGCGACCATCGGATCGCGGATGGACAGCGTCTATTCGACGGGAAAATTCCTGTTCAAGGGCAAGATGATCACCCTGGACGACGCCGTCGAACTGATGGCCTCAAGCCGCGACCCGGCCGACCTGAAGGCGCTGTGGGAAGGCTGGCATTCGATTTCGCCAGGCATGAAGTCCGACTATGAAACCCTGGCCGCCATGGCCAATGAGGGATCACGCGAGCTGGGCTATGCCGATACAGGCGCCCTCTGGCGGTCCGGCTATGACATGGCGCCCGACGCCTTCGCCAGCGAGACCGACCGGCTCTGGGCCCAGGTCGCGCCCTTCTACAAGAACCTGCACTGCTATGTCCGGGCGAAGCTGAACCAGACCTATGGCGACGCCGTCCAGCCAAAGACCGGCCCCATCCGCGCCGACCTGCTGGGCAACATGTGGGCCCAGCAATGGGGCAACATCTATGACGTTGTCGCGCCGCCTGCCGAAAGCAGCGCCTACAGTCTCGACAAGCTGCTGGTCGACAAGGGCTACGACCCGGTCCGGATGGTCAAGACCGGCGAGAATTTCTACAGCTCTCTGGGCATGGCGCCTCTGCCGGCCACCTTCTGGACCCGCTCGCAGATCGTCAGACCTGAGGGCCGCGAGGTGGTCTGCCACGCCTCGGCCTGGAACCTCGACGACCGCGACGACATCCGCATCAAGATGTGCACCAAGGTCAATGCCGAGGATTTCTACACTGTCCATCACGAGCTGGGACACAACTACTACCAGCGGGCCTACAAGGATCAGCCCTATATCTTCAAGGGCGGGGCCAATGACGGTTTCCATGAGGCCATTGGCGATTTCGTCGGCCTGTCCGCCCTGACCCCTACCTATCTGAACCAGATCGGCCTGCTGGAAACCGTGCCAGGCGCGGAAGGCGACACGCCCTTCCTGCTCAAGATGGCCCTGGACAAGATCGCCTTCATGCCGTTTGGCCTGCTGGTCGATCGCTGGCGCTGGCAGGTCTATGACGGCTCGCTGAAGCCTGCCGACTACAATGGCGGCTGGTGGAAACTGCGCACCCAGTATCAAGGCATCACGCCGCCCGCCGCGCGGCCCGCCGACGCCTTTGATCCGGGCGCCAAATACCATGTGCCGGCCAATGTGCCCTATACCCGCTACTTCCTGGCCCATATCTACCAGTTCCAGTTCCACCGGGCCGCCTGCAAGCAGGCCGGCTGGAAAGGTCCGCTCCACCGCTGCTCGGTCTATGGCAACGCTGCGGTCGGCGCGAAATTCAACGCCATGATGGAAATGGGCCAGTCGAAGCCCTGGCCGGAAGCCCTGGCCGCCTTCAGCGGCGAGACCCGTACCGACGCCAGCGCCGTGACGGAGTATTTCGCACCCCTGAACGCCTGGCTGACCAGGCAGAACAAGGGCCAGACCTGCGGCTGGTAGTCAAACACGGTGGCCCTTTCCGCCCGGATCAACAGTCTTGGCGCGGAAGGAGCCACCGCTGCGCCGTTACCCGGATCGGTTAGCGCAACTTTTACCGCGCTCATGGGCCGTTCCATTTACCGTGTGCTGACAGTCTGGCGTCCGGACGGGTGGACATTCCCGCTGTTCGGCTCGGGGCTGGACCAGACGTGGCGCGATTCCTCGCAGATCCTGGCGCGTGGCTGAGGCGGTTTCTCGGTCAGAGCAGCGGCGGCATCGCGGTACAGGCTGCCCTTCTGGCGGGGCCGCTGATCGTGCTGGTCTTCGGCTCGGTCGATATTGCCAATGGTTCATCCGCCAAGACCCGACTTCAGGACGCCCTGGATTCCGCTGCACTGACAGCAGCCCGTTCAAATGCAGTCACCGATGCCGACCTGCAGGTGATCGGCGCCGACGCCCTGAGCGCCAACATGGCTGGCTCCAGCGCCACCATCACCTCTTCCAGCTTCAAGGCCGACGGCAACAAGGTCGTGACCAAGGCCAAGGCCACGGTGCCCGCCGCCATTGCCAATCTGTGGCTTCAGGGGGACATGGTCGTCGGCGCCAGGGCCGAGATCGTCCGGGCCGTGAACAAGATCGAGTTGGCCCTGGTGCTGGACACCACAGGGTCCATGAAAGGCTCGAAGCTCGACAACCTGAAACTGGCCTCGAAAACCCTGATTGACACCCTGGCGGCGGCCTCGGCCCGCAGCATCGACACAGATACGGTGAAGATCGCCATAGCGCCGTTTTCCATGGTGGTGCGGGTCGGCTCGACCTACCGGGATTCGGCCTGGATCGACCAATCCGGCGCAGCGCCGATCAACAACGAGATCTTCAACTCGGCCGCCAACCGGTTCACCCTCTTCACCCAGATGGGAGTCAGCTGGGCCGGCTGCGTCGAGAGCCGGGCCTCGCCCTATGATGTCCAGGACACACCGCCCAGCACCCTGACGCCGGCGACCCTGTTCACCCCCTACTTCGCCCCGGACGAACCGGGCAGTGGCGGGACCTATTACAACAACTATCTGCCGGACGTGACCAGCAGCACCAACTGGAAGACCCGGCAGGGTTACGTCGCCAAGTACAATCGCAGCCCGACCGTCACCGGGACCAACAGCAGCACCGGCTATATCTATGGCCCCAATTCGGGCTGCCAGCTGTCTTCGGTCACCCGTCTGAGCACGGACTGGACGGCCCTCAAGTCCGCTGTGGACGCCCTGACCGCCGTTGGCGACACCAATATCCCCATGGGCCTGGTCTGGGGCTGGCACCTGCTGTCGCCCAATGCGCCCTTCGCCGATGACCGGCCCTACGGCACGGCCAAGTCCAGCAAGATCGTGGTGCTGATGACCGATGGGGAAAACACCATGGGTTCGACCAGCAACAACAATGCCTCGCTCTATAACGGCCTGGGCTATGTCTGGCAGGGGCGGCTGGGGATCACCTCGGGGTCCACCTCGGCTCGTCGCACCGCGATGGACGGAAAGCTGGCCAGCCTTTGCGCCAACATGAAGGCCCAGGGGATCATCCTCTATACCGTGAGGGTCGAGGTCACGACTGGCGACAGCAGCGTGTTGCGAAGCTGCGCCACAACCGCTGACAAGTTCTATGATGTTCAGGATGCCGCCCAGCTGACGTCGGTGTTCAACGCGATCGCCGGATCGATCCAGAACCTGAGGATCCTTTCATGAGGGCCGCGGCGCCGGGCCGGCCGCGTGACCGTTTCGTTTACCCTGCTGCTCTATCAACCGCGCTGAGAGGAGCCTGAAGGGAATGTCGGTGAGCTTGATCAATCGCTGCCGCAACGGGTTGGCGCGGGTTTCCGGCTTTCTGCGGGACCGCAGGGGCGCGGTTGCGATCCAGTTCGCCGTTCTGGCCCTGCCCCTGGCTCTGCTGGCCTTCGGACTGATCGACGTGAACAGGGCCAACATGTCCCAGCGCATCCTTCAGGATTCCCTGGACGCTGCCGCCCTGATGGTCGCCAAGTCGGACGCCGACACTGATGCAGAGGCCCAGGCCATTGGCGAGCCAACCCTGAAGGCCCAGATAAAATGGTCCCGGGAGGGCAAGCTGAGCGGCGTCACCTTCAAGTTCGGCGGTTCAGATGGGACCACCGTGATCGCTGACGCCACCATGACCATTAATACCGTTGTCGCAGATCTGTGGCTAAAGGGCGACATGGCGATCAGCGCCCACTCCGAGGTTGTTCGTACGGCCTATGACCTGGAAGTCGCCCTGATCCTCGACGTGACCGGCTCCATGGTGGGAACCAAGGTGGCTGACCTCAAGGTCGCCGCAGCGGATCTGGTGAGCCTGGTGATCCGACCGGTCCAGAACCCCTATTATTCGAAGATGTCGATCATCCCCTATTCCATGGGGGTCAATCTGGGGTCCAGCGCGACCACGGCGCGGGGGTCGATCCAGCCCGCCAAGGCCATCACCGGCGCGGCCTGGTCAACCGGAACGTCCAAGACCATCACGGGGGCGACCAAGGCCAACCCGGTTGTCATAACCTCCGCCGCCCACGGCTTTGCCAATGGCGACAAGGTCTACATTTCCGGCGTCAATGGCATGACCCAACTGAATGGCAAGGTCTATACCGTGGCCGGAACCGCGACGAATACGTTCCAGCTGTCAGGTGTGAACGGGACAGGTTACAGCACCTTCTCTACCAGTTCGAGCAGCAAGGTCATCAAATGCCTGTCTAATAATTGCGAAATTATTGTTACGTCAAATAACCATGGCTTCAACAACAATCAGGTAATATATATAACAGGTGTGTCCGGAGCGACCGGCTTGAACAATCTGGCCTGGACCGTGATCAACAAAACGACCAACGCGTTCACCCTTAGCGGCACAGTTGGGCCCAATTTCGGGGCCTACAGCTCGGGCGGCTCGGCCTGGTGCACGACGAGCGGCTGTGAATACTACCGGTTTTTCAATTCAAGCGGAACGGAAAAGGTGCACCGGATAAGCACCTGTGTGACGGAACGCACCGGCGCCAACGCCTATACCGACGCCTCGCCCGCCACGACGCCGCTGGGCTACAACTATCCCAGCACCAGCAATCCGTGCCTGACCAACACCGTGACGGGACTGACCTCCAATACTGCCACGCTGAACTCGGCGATCACCGCCCTGGCGGCCGGTGGGTCGACGGGAGGCCATATCGGGGTGGCATGGGGATGGTATTCGATTTCGCCCAGTTTCAGTTCCATCTTCACAGGCGCCAGTACGCCAGCCGCATATTCCGACCGGGACGTGATGAAGGTGGCGATCCTCATGACCGATGGCGAGTACAATACCAGTTATTGCAACGGGGTCATTGCAAAGAGCTCGACCTCGGGTAGCGGCAATACCAGCGACCAGATCAACTGCGACGCGCCCAACGGACATGCCTTTGATCAGGCGCGCGCCCTTTGCACCAAGATGAAAGAGGCCGGGGTCGTGGTCTATACCGTCGGTTTCCAGGTGGTCAGCGACCAGCGCGCCCAGGACCTCGTCAACCAGTGCGCCACCGACGCGGGCCATGTCTATCTGCCTGCGACCGGTACAGCCCTGAAGGATGCCTTCCGACGCATCGGCCAGGACCTGTCCAACCTGCGCATCTCCAGATAGGCCGGTTTACGCCAAATCCACTGTTTTGCGGCATGACGGCACCGATGCACTTTGACAGGGCGTACAGATGCTGCTTCCGGAACCCTTGACACGACTGTCCGCCAGAGCCGCCGCCCTGGTCCGCGACAGCCGCGGCGCGACTGCGATCTGGTTCGGGCTCGCCGCCCTGGCGATTACGGTCATGGTGTTTGGCGGGATCGACGTGGCCCGGGCCAGCGCCGAAAAATCGCGGATCCAGAATGCCCTCGACGCCGCCGTCCTGCTGGCCGCCCGGGCCGGGATCCAGACCGACGCCCAGCTGGAGGTCATTGGCGACAATGCCTTTGCCGCACAGCTCCAGGGGTCCAAGGGCTTTGCCAAGACCACCAGTTCAACCTTCCGCAACGGCCCCAACGATTCCGTCGTTGGTGTCGCGACTGCAAAGCTGGACGCCGTCATCCTGAATCTGTTCACCGACGACGAGCTGGTCGTCGGCGCGGATACCAAGGTCAACCGCGGCCAGGGCACGTCGCTGGAACTGGTGCTGGTGCTGGACACCACCGGCTCGATGTCGGGGACCAAACTGACTGACCTGAAGACCGCCGCGACCAATCTGGTCACCACCCTGACGGCCGACCCCAAGGCCAAGGTCAAGATCGCGGTCACGCCCTTCGGACAGTATGTGAACACCGGCATCAGCCGTCGCAATCAACCCTGGATGAATGTTCCGGCCGACTGGACCGAGACCGTCAAGCCGGCCTGCACGACCCAGACCACCAAGACCACCTGCCAGACCCAGACCTATGCTTGCGTCAAATACAATGACGGCGTGCCCTACAATTCCACCTGCTCCAGGAACATCAATTGTGTGACGGTAACGCTGAACCCGCCCATCACGACCTGCCCGGCGGCATACAATGTGACGCACAAATACAGCGGCTGCACCGGCTCCCCGGCCTATCCCAAGAATGTCCAGGATAGCGACACGACCCGCCGCTATCCGGGTTTTCTGGACCTGACCTGCGGCTCGGAACTGACGCCCCTCACGAGCAATGTCACAACGGTGAAGGCCGCCATCAAGGCCCTGACCGCCAGCGGGGAAACCTATATTCCCTCCGGCCTCGCCTGGGGCTTCAATCTGATCTCGAGCCCGATCCCGTTCACGGAAGCCGCCCCCTACAGCGCCAACGGCCAGAACACCAATCCCCGCAAGGCGATCGTCCTGATGACCGATGGCCAGAACACCAAACAGATGAACAAATCCAACGGCAAGCACGATGTCACGCCCTCGGGCGTTGCCACCGAGGCCAACACCTATACGACCGAGCTTTGCAACAACATCAAGGCTGCCAAGATCGACGTCTATACGGTCGCCTTCCAGGTCACAGACACAACGATCAAGACCATCCTGAAAAACTGCGCGACCGGACCCTCTGCCTATTTCGACGCCACCGACGCCGCCGCTCTCAACGCCGCCTTCGGCGAGATTTCCCTGTCCCTGCGATCTCTCTATATCGCCCAGTAGGCCTGACTCGACCGCGGCGGTTAGCCCAGCTTGATCTCGGCAAGTCTCTGGGCAAGGAAATCGGCGGCTGTGATCGGCTGGCTGTAGCGATCAGGCCTTTCAGGGCTGGCGCAGCCCGGCAGGGTCTGGATCAGATGGTCTGGCGCATAGTGCAGAAAGAACGGCGTCGAATAACGCGCCACGCCACGCCGCTCCGGCGGCGGATTCACCACCCGGTGCGTAGTTGACGGCAGGACCTCATTGGTGGCGCGGGACAGCATGTCGCCGATATTCACCACAAGGGAGCCGGCCGGCGGATTGATCGCCAGCCATTGACCATCCCGGTCCAGCACCTGCAGTCCGCCCTCCTCGGCGCCCAAAAGGAGGGTAATGACATTGATATCCTCATGGGCCCCGGCCCGGACATTGGGACCGTCAAAGCCGGCGGGCGGATAATGCAACAGGCGCAGGACGCTGTTTCCGTCCCTGACGGCGTCGGCAAAGGCGTGGCGGTCGAGACCCAGATCTGTGGCGATTGCCTGAAGAACCCGGCCACCCATGGAATCCAGGGCAGCAAACAGCCAGCCCACTTCCGGCTCGAACTCAGGAATTTCCGCCGGCCAGACATTGGCCGGCATATCGGCCTCGAACCGGTGCCCGGGCGGCAGAATGCGGCCCATATGCCAGAATTCCTTGAGATCGAAATGCTCCGCGCCCTTGGCGGTTTCCACGCCGAAGGGCGTGTAGCCGCGCTGTCCCTTGCCGCCGGTGATGAAGTACTGGCGCTTGGTTGCCTCCGGCAGGGCAAAGAAGGCCTTGGCGGCATTGATGGCCCGGTCGATGCGCGCCTGGCCAAGGGCGTGGTCGGAAATCACGGCAAACCCGTAGCGTCGAAAACTCTCGCCCAGATCCCTGGCAAAACCGGCAAAATCAGTCTCGAACCGCGAAAACGAGACCGGATGGAAGGCGGTCAAGGGCATGGCTGTATCCTGGCGATCACTTCGGGGACCTTTCGTAAGGTCTCCACGGCGCTTGGTCGGCATCCCTGATATACGCCAGACCTGCGGAGACAAGCCCGTCCTGCGCAGCAGCGGTCTGCCCAAGCCAGATGGCCGCCGGCCCCGGGCTTCAATCTTATCAGACCGCGCCGGCAACAGGCGCCGCGCCCAGAGGACAGATGACGATGGATCCGAAACAGGACGTTCTGGAAGCCGAAGCGCAGCGACTGCTCGGGCGGGCCTATGGGGCTCTGCAACCGAGTGAGCAGATCGTCATCGCCCAGATCATCCAGCGGGGCGGGGTGGCCCGCGACCTTGCCCACGAACAGGAAGAGGCCCTGACCTTCGGCCAGAGACTGGCCGACCGGGTCGCCGCGGTGGGCGGCTCATGGGCCTTCATCATCGGGTTCGGGATCTGGCTCGCAGCCTGGATCCTGCTGAATGCCGCGGTTCTGACCGGGTTGGGCGTCAGGCCCTTCGACCCCTATCCGTTCATTTTCCTGAATCTGATGCTGTCGATGCTGGCGGCCATCCAGGCGCCGCTGATCATGATGAGCCAGAATCGACAGTCGGCCCAGGATCGCCTGGTCGCCCGACATGACTACGAGGTCAACCTCAAGGCTGAACTGGAGATCATGGCGCTCCATGAAAAGCTGGACGCCCTGCGCGACCGGGATATCGCCGACATGATCGGCCGGCAGATGGAGCTGATGCTGGAATTGAGAGGGCGCAACACCCCGGCCGCCTCCTGAAGGCCCTGCGACAATTTCTGAATTCCCCGACGCAGCGTCACCGCGCTACAGCCACTCACCTAAGATCCCGGCCGGACGCGACCCGCTATGGCCAAGGAGTTTCCATGTTCGATACGACGTCACTGTTCCAGCCCCTGACCTTTGCTCATGGGCCCGACATGAAGAACCGGCTGATGCTGGCGCCCCTGACCAATCTTCAGAGCCATGTTGATGGAACCCTGTCCGACGACGAATTCAACTGGCTGACCCTGAGGGCGAAGGGCGGATTTGGCCTGACCATGACCTGCGCCGCCCATGTGCAGCAGGTCGGGCAGGGGTTTCCCGGCCAGCTGGGCATCTGGTCGGACGACCATCTTCCGGGCCTGACCCGGCTCGCCGCCGGTATCAAGGAGCAGGGCAGTCTGGCTGTGGTTCAACTGCACCATGCCGGGATGCGCTCTCCGAAGGACCTGATCGGCCAGGCGCCGGTCTGTCCTTCAGACAATGCCGAATTCGGGGCCGTCGCCCTCAGCGCCGAAGCGGTCGAGACCCTCAGGGATGACTTCATCGCTGGCGCGGTCCGGGCCAGGGCCGCCGGGTTCGAGGGGGTCGAGATTCACGGCGCCCATGGCTATGTCCTGTGCCAGTTCCTCAGCGGCGAGATCAACCTGCGGACCGACCGCTGGGGCGGCAGTCTTGAAAACAGGACCAGATTGATCGACGAGATTCTCGTCGGGGTGCGCCAGGCCTGCGGCGAGGACTTCAGCATCGGCCTGCGGCTTTCGCCTGAACGGTTCGGACTGAAGGTCGCCGAGATCCGGGACTATGCCGCCCGGGTCATGGCCGGCGGCCTGATCGACTATCTGGACATGAGCCTGTGGGACATCGGCAAGGCTCCGCAAGATCCGGCCTTTGCCGACCAGTCCTTGATGTCGATTTTCACCGCCCTTCCGCGGCATGGAGTCCGGCTCGGGGTCGCCGGCAAGATCATGACGCCAGCCACGGCGGCCCAGGCCCTGGCCGATGGCGTCGATTTCGTGCTGCTGGGACGGGCCGCCATCCTGCATCACGACTGGCCAGCCCTGACCCGGGCCGACCCGGACTTCAAGCCCGCCTCCCTGCCGGTCACCCGCGCCCATCTGGAGGCCGAAGGACTGGGCCCGGCCTTCCTCGACTATATGGCCACCTGGAAAGGCTTTGTCGTCGCCGAGACTTGATGCGGCCTGTGGGCGAATTGCAGCTTGATCCCTCGCCGAGTGCATCCTAATTCGAAACTAACAACCATCGCTCTTTCTGCTGCGAAAGTTCCCATGACCAGTTTTTCCGACCTGCTGGCCCAGCTCGACGCCGCTCCGGATGGCTCCCGCCTCGAGGTCAGCGAAGACTGGACCCAGGGCCGCACCCTGTTTGGCGGCCTGACGGCTGCCTTCTGTGTGGCCAAGGGCGTGCGGGTCGCGGCCGAGGGACATGACGGCGCCTTGCCTCCCCTGCGCTCAGGCCAGTTCGCCTTTGTCGGTCCCGCGTCTGGTCCGCTCAAGCTGAGCGGAGAGGTTTTGCGGCGCGGCAAGTCCACGGTCTTTGTCCAGGTGGACCTGGTGGGCGAGGCAGGCCTGGCGACCAGAGCCCTTCTCACCTTCGGCGCCGCCCGTCAGAGCAGCATGGACGATGAGGATCTGCCCGCGCCGTCCGCGCCCGGTCCGGAGGACTCGCCCCTGCTGCACGGGTCGAACGGCGGTCCCTCCTTTGTTCGTCATTTTGACATCCGCTCAGCAGACGGCGTTCCCCTCAGACCCACCGACCCGGACGCGCCGCGTCCTGTCCTGCGACCGGACCTGCTGCTCTGGGCGCGGCACAGGGACGAGGCTGCAGGCTTTGGACCGGCCGCCCTCATGGCCCTGGCCGACATTCCCCCGCCGGCCGCCATGCGCCTGATGACCCGGCCCGGACCGATCAGCACCATGACCTGGATGGTCGACCTGATGGCGCCGCCGCCCCTGGCCGAGGATGCTGGCTGGCGCCTGTTGCGCAGTACGGCGCAGATCACCCGATCAGGTTACTCCAGCCAGTCCATGAGCCTGTGGGATCAGGCCGGTCGGCCCCTTGTGATCGGCCGACAGAATGTTGCGGTCTTCAGCTAGAGCCGTGCTCGGCATCACGGCCTTCGGGTCGCGAAATTCGCCTTCCTGATACAGAGTCCGGCCCAGCCAGGGATGGATGAACGCCAGGCTGAACAGGAACCGGCCATGGCACAGATCCCGGTGGATGACGGTGGCGACACCGGGCGTCAGCAGGTGCGGGATGGGAATCCGCATCGATCCGAAGGTGAGAAAATAGTGGCGGCTCTGAAACTGTAGTCCCTGTTCGATCGGCGTGACCGTCAGGGCCATCCCCAGGCCGCCCCGGACAACCTCCAGCAGGCCGTCCCGGGCATCGATGATCTTTCGGGAACTGACCCTGACCGGCGCACGACCCGGGAAGCGATAGAGGCGATCCCAGACAAGCGCGGCACCGTCCCGGCGGACCGCAACATCGACGGCAACCCTGTCGCCGGTCCAGGGCGCCAGGGGCGTGCCCAGCAGTCGGCAGGCCTGGGCGATCATCCAGCCGATGGTGCTGGCCTGAACCGTCATGGCTCCGGGATAGCAGATGGCGCTCCCCTCGGCCGGGCAGGCGAATCGGCCTTGAACAGCCGCCGGCAGGCCGTCCCAGACGGTGGATCCGAGCAGAGCCTTGAAGTCGGGCGCCAGGACGTCGGGAGTCCGCACAGGAGACCTGCCTTTCGCAGGCCTGGACCCTGGCCGCGCTGCAATCAGGCGGAAAGGCGCGAGGGGTATCTGCATCCATGCCTCCTATCGACCCAGAAGACCGACGACCCGGGCGCCCAGTCCCATGAGCCGAAGCAGGGCCGGGCGCGGAACCTGGCGCATCTGGCCGTACCAGCCATCCATCCGGATCAGAAAATCACGCATGGCCGCCAGCCGTTCGATAGCCTGGGGTGGCGTCACGCCATCGGACCGGGCGGTCGTGACGCAGTCGGTCAGGGCGCTCATCATCGGATCGATCTCGCGTTTCTTTCGCCCGTCGACGATGCGTTCCAGCATGTCCCAGGGATCCAGCCTCGCCTCGAAATGGTCGCGGCGGTCGCCGGGGCGATGGACCAGCCGGATCAGGTCCCAGGCCAGGAGTTCTTTCAGGCTTCCCGAGACATTGGACCTTGCGATGGACAGCAGGCCGGCGATGTCTTCGGCCGGCAGTGGCGTGTCGGCCAGATAGAGAAGCGCATGGATCTGGGCGACGGACCGGTTGACCCCCCAGCGCGCGCCCATTTCGCCCCAGTGAAGGACGTACTGGCGCATGGCATCCGTCAGGATCACGATTTCACCTATTTCTGTCATGACAGAAATAGGTGAAATCGACAGGGACCGCAATCCCCCAAGGTGCAGAGTGACGAAAGAGGGGAGCCCGGCAAGGCCGAACTCCCCGAGAGCCAGCCTCGGGCCCTGGGCCCGGGCCGATGGACCTGGACCGTCTAGTTGGCGCCGGCCGCGACAGCAGAGCTGTCGCCAAGCCGGAAGGTCACGGTGCGGCCCACCAGCTCGGCCGGCGGCCGGGCGATGCTGGCCTTGCGGGCAGCGGTCTTGACCGCGTCGTCAAAATCCCGCGAGCCGCTGGACTGGGCGATGATCAGGGCGCCGGCGCCGTCTGGCGCCACCTTGACCCGAAGCTGGACGACCTTGCCGTCATCCGACAGGCCGGCAGCGCTGACCTGCGACTGCAGGTTGGCGCTGGTCCTGGAAACCCAGGCGTCGGAGGCCGGGCTGGCCTGGACGACGGAGACAGAAGCGGCGGCGACAAGGAGGGCGCCGGCGAAGGGAAGAATGTGGTTCATGGAAGGTCTTTCCTGGTTGTCTCGGGGGGAGAAAAGACCGCCGCCGAAACGCCGGTCTTCATGAGACAGAGGCGACAGGCGCGTTGAACAGATGCGGCCTGGGGGATGAAATCTTGGTAACGCACGGGCCAGGGGAACAACCGCCGTCAGCGCTGCCCTCTCGCTGCATTGCAGCAAAGCCTTGGCTTACCCCCATTGGCCTGTGCTAGAACCACGATCCAACTGTGACGATCGCTGCCGGAGGCCCCGGCGCTCTCGGTGAAGGCTTGCAAGACATGACGCAAATCCGGTCGGTCGGCGTGATTGGCGCAGGTCAGATGGGCTCGGGCATCGCCCATGTCTGCGCCCTGGCCGGCTATGATGTCCTGCTCCACGACCTGTCGGCCGAAAAGGTCGCCGCCGGCCTGGAGCGGATCGAGTTCAACCTGACCCGACAGGCGGGGCGCGGCCTGATCACCGCTGACGAAGTCACCGCCGCCCTGTCGCGGATCACGGCGGCCGACAGCGTCGAGGCGGTGGCGGTAACGGACCTGGCCATCGAGGCGGCGACCGAGGACGAGGACGTCAAGAAGGCCATCTTCCGCAGCCTGGCGCCGCATCTGGGCGACCAGACCCTGCTGGCCTCCAACACATCGTCCATCTCCATCACCCGCCTGGCCTCGACAACAGACCGGCCGGAGCGGTTTATCGGGCTGCACTTCATGAACCCGGTGCCGCTGATGAAGCTGGTCGAGGTGATCCGGGGCATCGCCACCGATGTCGACACCTACGAGACGGCGGTGACCTTTGCCCGCAGCCTGGGCAAGACCACCACCAATGCCGAGGACTTCCCGGCCTTCATCGTCAATCGCGTCCTGGTGCCGATGATCAATGAAGCCATCTACACCCTGTACGAAGGGGTCGGCACCGTCGAGTCCATCGACACCGCCATGAAGCTGGGCGCCAATCACCCCATGGGGCCGCTGGAACTGGGCGACTTCATCGGTCTCGACACCGTGCTCAGCATCATGAACGTACTGCATGAAGGCCTGGCCGACAGCAAATATCGCCCCTGCCCGCTGCTGGTGAAATATGTCGAGGCCGGCTGGCTGGGCCGCAAGGCCGGGCGCGGCTTCTATGACTATCGCGGCGAAACCCCGGTCCCCACCCGATAGGGTCCGGAACGGCGGAAGAATTCCGGGCGTCGATCATCCCGGCCCTGCCAGGCCAACCGAAGTCTCGGAAAGCGCCCGCGCGCTTTCACCCAGACCCTGTTTCGATCCGATAACCGCTTCACACTTATCGGAACATGTTCTAGCCCCAGCCCAGGGCCTTGGCGGCATTGAACACCAGGAACGAGGCCCCATAGGCCAGGGCCAGCATGTAGGCGAACATGACCGTCGGCCAGGTCCAGCTGTTGGTCTCGCGCTTGACCACCCCAAGCGTCGCGACGCACTGCGGGGCGAAGATGTACCAGGCCAGGAAACTGAGGCCGCTGGCCAGGGACCATTGCTGGGCCAGGATGCCCGACAGGGCCCCGCCGTTCTCGCCCACGGCATAGACCGTTCCCAGGGCCGCCACCGCCACTTCACGGGCCGCCATGCCCGGCACCAGGGCCACTGACATCTGCCAGTTGAAGCCGATGGGGCGCAGCAACGGCTCGATGGCATGGCCGATCATGCCGGCAAAGCTGTAGTCAATGGCCGGCCCGGTGGCGCCATCCGGCGGATAGGGGAAGGTCGACAGCGCCCAGACCAGCACCATGAGCGGCAGGATGATCCGTCCGGCGCGGCTGAGGAAGATGGCGGCCCTTTGCCAGAGTTGCCGCGCGACAGCCGCCGGGTCGGGCTGCTTGTAGGCCGGCAGTTCCATCATGAACGGCTCGCTCTGGGTTCGCCAGAAGACACGCTGGATCACGAAGGACACCGCCAGGGTCGAGAGGATGCCGGCCGCATAGAGGCCAAACATCACCAGGCCCTGGAGGCTGACAAAGCCCCAGACCGTCTGGTTGGGGATCAGGGCGCCGATAATCAGGGTGTAGACCGGAATCCGCGCAGAGCAGGTCATCAGGGGGGCGACCAGGATGGTGGTCAGCCGGTCACGGCGCTGATCGATCACCCTGGTGGCCATGATGCCGGGAATGGCGCAGGCCAGGCTGGACAGCAGGGGAATGAACGCCCGTCCGTGCAGTCCGGCGCCGCCCATGATCCTGTCCATCAGGAAGGCGGCCCGGGCCATGTAGCCGCTGTCTTCCAGCAGGATGATGAAGAAGAAGAGGATCAGGATCTGCGGCAGAAACACCAGAACGCTGCCCACACCGGCGATCAGGCCGTCATTGATCAGGCCGCGCAGCAAGCCCTCTGGAACCACTGTGGCGACCAGACCGGCCAGGCCCGCGAACCCGAGCTCAATGCTGTCCATCAGGGGGCCTGCCCAGGTGAAGACCGCCTGGAACATGACAAACAGAAGCGCCAGCAGGGTCAGCAGACCGCCAACCGGATGCAGCAGCAAACCGTCGATACGGCCTGTCAGTGTGTCAGGCCGCTCTGCAGGTCGGACATAGGCGCGCAGAAGGCGCTGGGCCTCGCCATGGGCAGACCGGATCTGGGCCGCCGTTGGCGCATGCCAGGTGTTCTGGCCTTCGACGCGGTTGAGCGACAGGGCGTCTGCGGCGGCGATCAGATCCTCGATCCCGCGCTTGCGCGTCGCGACGGTCGGCACGATCGGCGCGCCAAGCGCTTGCGACAGACCCTCGACGTCGATCCTCAGACCCTGACGCTGGGCGATATCAAACATGTTCAGGGCCAGGACAAACGGCCGGCCGACCTGCTTGAGTTCAAGGACCAGGCGCAAGACCAGGCGCAGGTTGGTGGCGTCCGCCACCGCGATCAGCACATCCGGCTCCTGTTCGCCCTGCAGGGTTCCCAGCACGGCATCACGGGTTACCGCCTCATCCGGACTGCGGGCGCGCAGACTGTAGGTGCCGGGCAGGTCCAGGATATGCAGGGTCCTGCCCGCCTGGGTCATGGCCGTGCCTTCCTTCCGCTCGACAGTGACGCCGGCATAGTTGGCGACCTTCTGGCGGCTGCCGGTCAGGGCGTTGAACAGGGCGGTCTTGCCGGAATTGGGATTGCCGACCAGGGCGATCCGCACGGACGATGACAGGGCGGCGGTCAAGGACGGGCGCCTCCGGCCTGACTGTCGGTGAACCGGACCAGAACAGCATTGGCTTCGCGCCGGCGCAGGGCCACCCGCATGTCATCAACCCGGATCGCGATGGGATCGCGGCCGAACAGACCCTCATGAATGAGCTGGACCCGCGCGCCTTCGACAAAGCCCAGCTCCAGCAGCCGGCGCTCCAGTTCGTCGCTCTCCAGGCTTTCGCTCAGGGCCAGACGACCGGACACCTCGGCAATGACCCCTGTCTGGCCCAGCCTCGCGGCGCCGAGGGGCCGGGGCGCAACCTCGGTCGGGATTACCGCAGCGGGGCTGGCGCAGTCTTTGGGGCTGTCGATCATCAGGGCTCACTCGAAACTTGAGAACGATTATCAGTCTTGCTCGGCCCTGTCGATTCAATCGGCTGGAAATCACCGGACCGAACCGGATTGAACTCGAAATCGAGGGGAATCGGCGTTGATTTGACCCCGGAGCAGAATGAGGCGTTAAGACATTCGACACCATGATGGACTCCGGCCGATAATCACGACGATTCGCACAGGCGGGACGATGCGCAAGGCTACCCTCGTAATCCTGACCGCCCTCTATATCACCCTGTCACTGCTGACAGCGGTGCTGGTGGGCCGCGGTGAAGGCGCAGGCGCGTCCGTGGGTCTGGCGACCTTCATCGCCGCCCTGGGACTGTGTTTCGCCTTCCACGCCCTGATCGCCATGGCGCTGGACAATGCCAAGCTGCAGGACGAAGTCGGCGCCATCCGTGAGGCCAACCTGATCCTGGCCGACCAGCTTGAGCGGGTCGATCAGCGGATGAACGAAGTGGTCGAGACCGTCACCGACGACGCCCTGCGCCGGTCCGAGGAACTGTCCAGCGAAGTTCACATGCTGGAAGACGTTGTCCAGCGGATGAGCGACCGACTGGAGACCCAGCTCTCCAACCAGGTCAGCGCCGCCCGTACGCCGGACCGGGGGCGGTCGGCCCAGTCCTCCGCCCTGCTGGACACGGTGCGTGACGCCCTGGCCGACAACCGGGTGGACCTGTACCTGCAGCCCATCGTCTCCCTGCCCCAGCGCCGGACCGTCTTCTACGAGAGCTTCTCGCGCCTGCGGGACGAGACCGGCCGGGTCATGATGCCGGCCGAATACCTGTCGGTCGCCGAGCCTGAAGGCCTGGTGGCGGCCATCGACAACCTGCTGCTGTTCCGTTGCGTCCAGATCGTCCGTCGCCTGGCGCGGCAGGACCGCAAGGTCGGGATCTTCTGCAACATCTCGCTGGCCAGCCTGTCGGATGAAGGCTTCTTCCCGCAGTTCCTGGAGTTCCTCTCGGCCAACAAGGACCTGGCCGGCGCCCTGATCTTCGAACTGGGACAGGCCGCCTTTGAACAGCGCGGCCCGGTCGAGGCCCGGCACATGGCGCGGCTGGCGGATCTCGGGTTCCGGTTCAGCCTGGACAAGGTCATGGACCTGGATCTGGATTTCCAGGACCTGGCCCGGGCCGACATCAAGTTCATCAAGGTCGGCGCCCAGATGCTGCTGGACCAGCTGGAGGAGAATGACGGTCGGCTGGTCATCCGCTCCCTGCCGGACCTCCATGCCGCCGATTTTGCCCGGCTGACCCGGCGCTACGGCGTCGAGACCATCGTCGAAAAGGTCGAGAGCGAGCGTCAGATCGTCGACATCCTTGATCTGGACATGGCCTTTGGCCAGGGGCACCTGTTCGGCGAACCCCGCGCCATCCGCGACGCCGTCCTTGCCGAGGCCGAACCGCCCACGGACTTCATGCAGGGATCCCTGCGCCGTCGGGCGGGAGCCCGGTAGGCCCGTCTAGCCGTGCTTCTTGCGCGCCTTGGGCGTGACCTTGATCACCAGGCGCTTGCCGGCCCGGATCACCTCGAAAGCGATCTGGCGATCGATGCTGCCTGGTCCCAGAACCCTCAGCAGGTCATCCAGGCCGGTCAGGGGCGCGCCATCGGCGGAGATGATCAGGTCGCCTTCGGCCAGACCTGACTTTGCGGCAGGGCCCTGGGGTTCCAGCGCAGCAACCCAGACCGCATAGGTCTGGGTGACCCCCGTGGCACGAGCCATGGCCGGCGGAACCGGAGTCTGCTGGGCCACGACCCCGATGGACCCCCGCCGCACATGGCCATGGGCCAGCAGCTCGGTCATGACAAAATCGGCCGTATTGGCGGCGACCGCGAAGCACAGGCCCTGGGCCCCGGAAATCACCGCCGTGGCGATCCCCACCACCTCGCCGGCGCTGTTGACCAGGGGTCCGCCGCTGTTGCCGTAGTTGAGGGCGGCGTCCGTCTGGATCAGGTCCTCGATCAGACGGCCCCGCTCACCCCGCAAGGAGCGGCCCAGGGCAGAGACCACGCCTGTGGTCACGGTTGCCTCGAAGCCCAGGGGCGCGCCGATGGCGATGACCAGCTGGCCGCGCTTCAGACCCTTGGAGTTGCCAAGCCTCGCCCAGGGCAGCTTGACCCCCTGCTCGATCTTCAAGAGTGCGATATCGGTGTCGGGATCATCGCCGACACAACGGGCCGTCAGGGCTCTGCCCTCGGCGGTAATGATGGCGAACCGCCCAAACCCCTGGACCACATGGCTGTTGGTCAGGATCAGGCCATCGGACGATACGACAAATCCCGAGCCTTCGCCGGCAAAGCTGCGATCTGCCGTCAGGGGCTGGACCCGCACAACGGCCGGACCGACCCGCTCGACAGCCCGGACCACGGCGTTGGAATAGGCGTCCAGCAGGTCGCCCTCCCCGGCCGGGGCGCTCTGAACGGCGCGGCCGACGTCCAGGGTCGCGGGGTCCGACTGCGAATCGAAGACGAAGTCGGCTTCCGGCGGAAATGAAAAGGCCGCCAGTCGCCGGGGCGCAGGTCGCCGCGCCCGGGCAAACAGCAGATACTTTCGACCCTTCATCCGGCAAGCCCCCAATGGTTAACATCACACAAGCATTCCCCGGCGGCGGCGCCAAGGGGGGTCGCCGGTCGGGCGACTGGGGAATCGCCAGTTGGCCGCAAGCCGGTCTTCAGAAACCCTTCAGGTCGGGGTCAAGGGTCTGGCCTGTATCCAGCTGAACGCCAAAGCTGTTCAGCATCATGCAGACCTGTGTGTACTGGCCCGCCGTGAACACCAGATCCATGATCTGGCGCTGGGTGAGGTGATCCAGCAGGGTGGTCCAGGCCGCTTCGCTGATGAACTGGTCATGATGGAGTTGGTCGGTCGCCCGAAGGATGGCGGCGTCGGCGGCGCTCCAGGCGCCGGAATCGGCTCCGATCTTGATGCCGGCGATCTCGTCTTCCGTCAGACCCGCCCGTTTGCCGATCGGCACATGCTGGGTCCATTCATAGCCGGCGCGGCAGAGCCAGCCGATCCGCAGCACGACAATCTCCCGTTCCCGGGCTGGCAGGCTGTTCTTCTGGGACAGCACATATTCCCCCCAGCCCAGAAAGCCCTTCAGGGCGGCCGGTGCGGTGGCCAGGGTGCGAAAGATGTTCAGGATCGGCCTGCCGCTGGCGCGGATGGGCTCCAACAGCGCCGCCTGGGCTTCATCCAGGGCAGAATCCTCGACAGGGGCGATACGGGGGCTGGACAGTCGCATGGGGGCCTCGAGCGCCGGCATGGCGCAATGGCGCCAGTCTAGGACCAGAGGGCGCTGTCCGGCCAAGGGAAACCGACCAGGTCCGCTTCGGCTGCCATCAACCTTCCCCCTGCTGCAGGGTCCAGCGGGTGGCCGCGGCGTCTAACTGTTCCTGCAAGCCGGGGTTCCAGACCCATGCGCCCCTTGGCCAAACCGCTCTGCGCCGCGGCCTTGGCGGCCTTCACCCTCGGCGCCGGCCAGGCCCATGCCCAGCCTTCTCCCTGGTCCATCCCAGGCGAGGAAGCGGTAAAGCCCTATGAGGTCAGCCCCGCCAATGCAGGCGCCCAACCGATTTCCGACCCCCGGGTTCTGGCCGCCTTCCACGGTCGCGACGGAATCAGCCGGATCGTTGACGCCTTCGTCGAGCTGAGTTTCACCGATCCAAGGATTGCTCCGATCTTCAAACCCTTTGACCGGGTGCGCCTGACAAGGACGTTGAATGAGCAGCTCTGCTACCTGCTCGGCGGCGACTGCGCCCATTCCGGCCGGCACATGGCGTCCGCGCACAGGGTCATGGGAGTTGGTCACGGCGACATGAACGCGCTGGCCGAAAGCCTTCAGACCGCCATGGACCGGGAAGGCGGACTCTTCGCCATGCGGAACCGCCTTCTCCCCCGTTTGGACCAAAATATTCCGGACATTGTCGCAAAGTAGTAAACCTGTAAAAACCATCCGGCCTATATTGCTTGGTGAATTATGGTTTATGGCATGTTCAGTGTTTGCAGATATTTACCTAATACGGGAATCGATAACTCACAGATCTCTGAAAGCTATGTATTGTTAACCCGTGCGTAACTGCATCCGTCAAAAACCTCTAAAGAGAAGCGGTTCTCTCATGGGTGTCAGTCGGAGGGACTGACCCATGAAAACCAAGATGCGAATGAGCTTGCTGGCCGCCGCCATACTGGTGACGACCCCCATCGGCGCCGTGGCCGAAGGCTATTGGGAACATGGCGCCGTTTCGGTGCTGCCCAGCCAGTCGGTGGCCGCCGCCGCCGCCTTTCACCGCTACATGCAGGAGGCCGCCACCCTTGATGGACGGTTTTCCGACGGCAAGGCGGTCGCCGAAGGCGTCAAGCGCGGCGCCGCCTATGATCCGGTCCAGATGCAGGAAGGCATGGTGCTCTATGCCGCCTATGTGGCCCTGAGAAACGAACAGTTCGTGGCCAGCGTCCGCGACCTCGACACAAGGCTGGGCAGGAGCGCCGCCTTGCAGACCCTGACGGCCGATCCGGCTGTCGCTGCTTCCCTTCCCGGCGGCCGTGAAGCCGCAACCGAGGTTGCAGCAGCCCTCAAGTCCGAGGGCGAGGCGCTCCGTGCCTCCGGCCAGTCGGTCAAGAAGGCCGCCTATGACCTGCAGCACCAGCCCTGGTCCCTGGCCTTCGTGCCCAATCCCCAGGGGCGCCTGGCAGAGGCCAAGGCGCTTGGCGCGGCTGCCCGGCCGAGCGACGACGACGCGCCCCGCCTGGCGACTGTTTCGGCCGCCTACGGCCGGGTCAAGGCTGGAGAGACTTCAGCGCCTCCGGCCGGCGCTGTGGCAAGGCGGGGCCTCACCCTGGCGGCCCTTCTGGCCCTGGGTGAGCCGGTCGACGGTAGTCAGGCCAAGGGGCTGCTGAAGGAGGCGCGCAGCGCCACCTGCCTGCGCATGGCCAAGCTGAACTTCCATCAATGCCTGTCGGTCGCAGGACCGCAGTATGAAGATGTCTATTGCCTGGGTCAGCACGCCCTGATCGATACCGGCCAATGTGTGGCGGCCGCCGCGTCCGGGACCTGATTTCCCCCGAACGTCCAACCGGTTGAAACGGCTGCGGCATCCCCTCCCGCAGCCCCTTCACGACAGCCCGCCCCTTGCCCCGGGGGGCGGGCTGTTTGCGGTTCCAGGCCCACCCTGGGCGCGCCCGGGTCGCTCCGGCCCGAAGGGGACGAAACCTTGGCCGGGGACGCCGGAAAGCTCATGACCGACCGCCAGTTTCTGACCGCCGTCCGGGGGCCGGCTACCGGTTCGAGTTAATCTGAACGAAATACGCCCCGGGATCACTCCCGGGGCGTATTCGTCAGCCTGACAGACAGGCGTCCGGATCTAGCGGATGCCGGCCACTTCCAGCGAGCGCTCGCGTTCAGCGCGCTGCTGCATTTTCAGGTCGCCATACTTGCCGAATTCATCGCGGGCGATGGTGCGGCAATGGACTTCATCAGGACCGTCGGCCAGGCGCAGGGTGCGCTGGTGAGCATAGGCCGAGGCCAGGCCGAAGTCGGTGGTCACACCGGCGCCGCCATGGGCCTGGATGGCGTCGTCGATGATCTTCAGGGCGATGCGGGGCGCCGCCACCTTGATCATGGCGATCTCCAGACGGGCCGACTTGTTGCCGGCCTTGTCCATCATGTCCGCCGCCTTCAGGCAGAGCAGGCGGCACATCTCGATGTCGATCCGGGCCTCGGCGACCCGCTGTTCCCAGACGCTGTGGTCGGAGAGGTACTTGCCGAAGGCCTTGCGGCTCATCAGGCGCTTGCACATCTTTTCGAGCGCGACCTCGGCGGTGCCGATGGTGCGCATGCAGTGGTGGATACGGCCAGGGCCAAGGCGGCCCTGGGCGATTTCGAAGCCACGGCCTTCGCCCAGCAGCAGGGCTTCCTCGACCGGCACCTTGACGTTCTTCAGCAGAACCTCGGCATGGCCATGGGGCGCGTCGTCATAGCCGAAGACCGGCAGCATCCGGACGATCTCGATGCCGGGGGCATCCATCGGCACCAGGATCTGGGACTGCTGCTGGTGACGGCTGGCGTTGCCCGGATCGGTCTTGCCCATGACAATGGCCACCTTGCAGCGCGGATCACCCACGCCGGAGGACCACCACTTGCGGCCGTTGACGATGTAGTAATCGCCCTCGCGACGGATGTCGGTCTCGATGTTGGTGGCGTCGGAAGACGCCACGTCCGGCTCGGTCATCAGGAAGGCGGAGCGGATTTCACCGTTCATCAGGGGGCGCAGCCAGCGCTCCTTCTGCTCCAGGGTGCCGTAGCGCATCAGCACTTCCATGTTGCCGGTATCCGGCGCGGAGCAGTTGAACACCTCGGACGCAAAGCCGATCTTGCCCATCTGCTCGGCGATCATGCTGTATTCGAGGTTGGTCAGCTGGACGCCTTCAAACTGGAAGGTGTCGTCAACATGGATCTGGCCGCTGTGCGGCGGCATGAAGAAGTTCCACAGGCCGGCGGCCTTGGCCTTGACCTTCAGCTCCTCGACGACCTGGACCACTTTCCAGCGGGCGTCGCCCAGGACGTTCATTTCCTCTTCATAGCGCGGGATGGCCGGGCGGATATGCTCTTCCATGAAGCCGACGACGCGGTCGAGAAACTGGCGTTGCTTGGGGGAAATATCGAAGTCCATGGGCGGTCCCTTCCCTGATGCCTGTGATCAAACATTTGTTTGAACCATCATGCACCGGGGCTCCGCCTAGGGCAAGGCCCCGGAGGCTCCCTCAGAGGCTGGCATAAGGCGCCGCCGCCGCCGGCCGGACCAGGTCCTTGGTGGTTTCGGCCACCCCGGCGATGATGAACTGAACCGCCATGGCGCAGAGGATCAGCCCCAGCACCCGGACAATGATGGTCATGCCGATCCGGCCGAGGACCCGGCTGATCAGCGGCGTGGCCCAGAAGCAGATCATGGTGACGACGGAAACGGCGAACAGGGCGGCCACGCCGCTGAGGTCCCCGATCAGGCCAAATTTCTTGGCTTCACTGGCATAGATCACCACGGTGGAAATGGCGCCCGGCCCGATCAGCAGGGGCATGGCGAAGGGGACCACCAGACGCTCGAACCGGCGCCGGGCATAGGCGGTCGCGCCCTCGGTTTCGCCAGCCTCGGCGGCATCGGCAAACTTGGCCGTGAAATCGTCCCGCGCCATGTCGAGGCCCAGCAGGAACAGGATCACGCCGCCGGCGATCCGAAAGGCCGGCAGGGAAATGCCGAAAAACTCCAGAAGCGTCAGGCCGGTGAAATAGAAGAAGGTCAGGAACAGGAAGGCGAAGATACAGATGAAAAGAGCGACCATGCGTCGCCCGGCCGCCGCCGCCCCGGCCGTCGCCGCGGCAAACACCGGGACGTTGCCGATCGGGTCGATCAGGGCAAACAGGGCGACGAAGAAGTTGACGGCAAGGTCTGTGGCGCTCATGTCGCTTCTCTAGCCCAAATCTCGAAGATTCGCGCGTCCTGCGCCTGGAGATCGCCCATGCCTGCTGATCCGCGCCTGATCGTCGCCCTCGACCTGCCCACCCGGGCCCAGGCGGAAGATCTGGTGGAAACCCTCGGCGACAGCGTGGGCGTCTACAAGATCGGCCTGCAGCTGCTGGCCACCGGCGGCATGGAGATGGCCCGGGACCTCAAGGCCCGGGGCCGGCAGGTGTTTCTGGACTGGAAGCTGCATGACATCGGCGCCACCGTCGCCAAGGCGACCGCCGCCATCGTTGCCTCAGGCGCCTGCGACCTGCTGACCGTCCATGCCCATCCCCAGGTGCTGGCCGCCGCCGTGAAGGGCCGTGGCGGCGAGCGTTCGGCCAGGATCCTCGGGGTCACGGTCCTGACCAGCCTGAACGGCCAGGACCTGGCGGAACTGGGCTACGGCATGGGTGTCGAGGCCCTGGTCGAGCGGCGGATCCGGCAGGTGCTGGACTCGGGGGCCGATGGCGTCGTGGCCAGCCCCCATGAGGCGGCCCTGGCCCGGCGCATCGGCGGCCCCGACTTTCTGGTCGTGACACCGGGCGTTCGACCGGCCGGCGCCGCCCTGGATGACCAGGCCCGGGCCGCCACCCCGGCCGATGCGCTTGCCAATGGCGCCAGCCATCTGGTCATCGGCCGGCCGATCACCGCTGCAGCCGATCCTCGCGCCGCGGCTCTCGCAATAGCGGCCGAGATGGCGGCAGCGCGATAGTTGGCAAACTTTGCCAATCCCGGTACTGTTGGCATATGGCCACGCGAAACATCAGCCTGACCCGCCAGCTCGACGACTATGTCGAGGAACGGGTGGCGTCCGGCGCCTATCAGAACGCCAGCGAAGTCGTCCGGGCCGGCCTGAGAGCGCTCAGTCGCGACGAGGCCGAACATGCGCTCAAGCTGGAACGGCTGAAGGCGACGATCCAGGTTGGCGTCGATGAGCTCGACCGCGGCGAAGGCCTAGAAGTCACAGATGTTTCGGCCTGGCTTGAGGACCTTGTTTCGGATGACCCGTCGCGGTGAGGCGACTGATCATCGCCCCGATTGCGGCTCGCGAGATTCGCGCCAGCTTCTCTGACAGTCGGGCCCGCTTTGGAAACGAAGCCGCCAGCCGTTGCCGGGTCCTGGTATCGACTGCCCTCTCCAGCGACCGCTAGGCCACCTGCCGCTTCCAGGGTCCTGACTTGCCGCCCGTCTTTTCCAGAAGCCGGACGCCGTCGATGGTCATGGCCTTGTCCGCCGCTTTCAGCATGTCGTAGAGGGTCAGGCAGGCGACGGAGACGGCCGTCAGGGCCTCCATCTCGACACCCGTCGGACCGGTGGTGCGGGCCAGGGCAGTCACGGAAAGCCCGTCGTCATGCGGCGAGACCGTGACCTCCACCTTCGACAGCGGCAGGGGATGGCAGAGGGGGATCAGGTCGGCGGTGCGCTTGGCGGCCATGACCCCGGCCAGCTCGGCCACGGCCATGACATCCCCCTTGGCGCCGGTCCCGGTCAGGGCCAGGTCCCGGGTCGCCGGGTCCATCCGCACAAGGCCCTCGGCGATGGCCTGACGGGCTGTGGAGGGCTTGTCGGACACATCGACCATCCGGGCCCGGCCCTGGTCGTCCAGATGGGTCAGGCGGCTCATCGCTCGAGCAACCGGGGCATCAGCTCGACCATGTTGCAGGGCCGGTGACGACTGTCGAGCTGGGCGGCGATCACCCGGTCCCAGCCGTCCTTCACCGCGCCATTGGAGCCGGGCAGACAGAAGACGAAGACCCCGCCGACGATCCCGGCCAGGGCCCGGGACTGCAGGGTGGAAAGCCCGACAGACTGGTAGGACACCAGATGAAAGACCACGGAAAACCCGTCGATCTCCTTGTCCAGAAGCGGGCGGACGGCCTCGGGCGTGACATCCCGGCCTGTCAGGCCCGTGCCGCCGGTGGTGACAATGGCGTCAACGGTCCCCGAGGCGACCCAGGCCCGGATCTGCTGGCGTATGGCGGCGACATCGTCTGGGACCAGCCGCTTGTCAGCCAGTTCATGGCCGGCCGCCGTGACCCGTCCCGCCAGAAGATGGCCTGAAGTGTCGCTCTCCTCGTCGCGTGTATCCGAGACGGTCAGCACAGCCACCCGCACCGGCTGAACCTTCAGGCTCTCGTCGATCTTGCCGCCCGGGCCGATCAGGGGGGCGGGGTTGAGATTGGTCATGACATCTCCTGAACCGGATGCCTGCCTGGATCGGGCGATCCGGAGGCGTCGTATCCGTTACTCACTCTTGGGCCGGGATTAACCCGAAAATCCTTCAATCGGCAGACCTGTCCCAACGAGACGCGTCCGCAAGGTCCTGGGACGTTGGTTCGATCCATCGACTGCCGGCGGGCCCCTGCTCCTGCTTCCAGAAGGGCGCCCGGCTTTTCAGCCAGTCCATCAGATGGTCACAGGCCTCGAAGGCGGCCCGTCTATGGGCGGCGGCCGTGGCGACAAAGACGATGGCCTCGCCGGGCGAAATCGGTCCGATTCGATGCACGATCCGCCAGTCCTGCAGATCGAAGCGAAGCGCCGCCGCCTGGGCCATGGCGGCGATGGCGGCGTCGGTGAATCCTGGATAGGCCTCGAGGGTCAGCAGCCGGGTCTGTCCGGCCTCGGCCCTGGCCAGACCGGTGAAACTGCAGATCCCGCCGGTCTCCCGGCGACCCTGACAGAAGGCTGACAGCAGTTCGCCTGGGTCAAACGGTTCGGTCTGAAGCGTGACGCTCATCCGCCGCTCATCGGGGGCAGGAAAGCGACTTCTGCGTCAGGGCCAAGGGTCCGGTCGCCCCGCACCAGAACCTTGTCGAGGGCCACCTGGACGGACGGTCCCTGCAGCGCCTCGCCAAGATCCGGATCCGCAGCGCTGATGGCCGACCGAAGGGAAACAAGGCTGTCAGCCTCGATCCGGCGCTCCCTCCAGCCCGCCAGATCGGCCAGCCTGCCGAACAGCAGAACCCGCGCCATGCCTAGCCCCCCGTGGTGGACATGTGGCGCGCCACGGCCGGGGCAGACCCGGCGGCGATGCGGAAATCATGCCCCCGGGGCTTGCCCAGCACCGCCGTGCGGATCGCGCCAGCGAGATCCTCGTCCGTGGCCCCGGCCCGCATCAGGGCGCGCAGGTCGGTGGCGTCGTCCTGGCCCAGGCAGGTGTGGAGCGTCCCGGTGCAGGTCAGCCGCACCCGGTTGCAGGCCTCGCAGAAACTGTGGCTCAAGGGCGTGATGAACCCCAGCCGCCCGCCCGTTTGGGCAATCCGCACATAGCGGGCCGGGCCGCCGGTGGAGAGCGGCAGATCCTCCAGCCGCCAGTAGCTGGCCAGATCCCGGCGCACCGTTTCCAGGGACAGGTACTGATCCGTCCGGTCCTCATCGATCTCGCCCATGGGCATGGTCTCGATCAGGGTCATGTCCATGCCCAGGCCATGGGCCCACTGGATCAGGTCGGGAATTTCGGCGGCATTGTCCCTGGCCAGGGCGACCGTGTTGATCTTGACCGACAGGCCAGCCTCCCTCGCCGCCTCCAGTCCGGCCAGGACCTGGTCCAGGCGACCGCCGCGGGTCAGTCTCGAAAACAGGTAGGGCTTCAGGGTGTCGAGGGAGACATTGATCCGTCGCACCCCATGCCCCGCCAGATCGCCAGCAAACTGGGCCAGGCGTGTGCCGTTGGTGGTCAGGGTCAGTTCTTCAAGGTCGCCCGTCGCCAGATGCCGGGCCAGGCGCTCCACCAGGGTCAGAAATCCCTTGCGAACCAGGGGCTCGCCTCCGGTCAGCCGCAGTTTTCGCACGCCCAGTCCGACAAACAGCGAGGCCAGCCGGTCCAGCTCCTCAAGCGAAAGCACCTCCGCCTTGGGCAGGAACACCATCTTCTCGGACATGCAGTAGACACAGCGCAGATCGCAGCGATCGGTCACGGAAATCCGCAGATAGGATACCCTGCGCGCAAACAGGTCCGTCAGCGCCGCTGCATCAGCAGGGGCCTGGGTATGGGATCGGACCTGGGTAAGCGGTTCCATAATGGTCACAGATAGGCGAAGTTGATCCATGGCGACAGGGGCGCTGAGTGAGTCCAGGCCGCGCAGACTGGAGACCCTGGTCCTGGCCGCCGGATCGGGCAGCCGGTTTGGCGGTCGCAAACTGCTGGCCCCCTGGCGGGGTGGTCTTGTTCTGGAGGCGACCCTGGCTGCGGCCTTCCAGGCGCCCGGGCGATCTGTCCGGGTGGTCACTGGCGCCGATGGAGAAGCAGTCGGGAACGCGGCCCGGGCCTTTGCGGACAAGGCGGGACAGGCTGCCCGGCTGAGGATCGTTCACGCGGCCACGCATGCAGACGGGCTCGCTGCATCTCTGAGGGCAGGCATCGAAAGCCTGCCGGATGACACCGAGGGCGTTTTCCTGTTCCTGGGAGACATGCCGCTCGTGCCGCCGGATATGGCCGGCCGCCTTCTCGCCGCGCTGGGCCCGGATCATCAGGCGGCCGCGCCCCTGTATCAGGGTCAGCGGGGCCATCCGGTCCTGATCATGGCAAGCCTGTTTCCAGCCCTCGCCGGCCTCACAGGCGACCGCGGCGCCGGCGGGCTTTTGTCGTCCTTGGGGCCTGCCCTGGTTCAAGTGAAGACCGGTGACCCGGGTGTTCTGAAGGACATCGACAGGCCGGAGGACCTGGAATGACTCCAGCGCCTTCTGGACAGGTCACACCTGGAGGGCAATAATTCCTACCAACACTGGACATAGGCAAGGGGTCTCCATGAGTCGGGTGGAAAAGATGTCGATCGCCTTGACCCCGCTCCTGGCCCAAACGGTTCGGAAAGCGGTTGAGTCCGGCGACTATGCGACAACCAGCGAAGTGGTTCGGGCTGCGGTGCGGGAGTGGTCTGACAGGCGGGCGGGACTGTCCGAAAGGGCGCTGGCGGAAGCCTGGCGCGAAGGCCTTTCCAGCGGCGCACCGAGGGCCAGGGAAGCGCGTGAGGCGTTCCTGAGCAGGAACCTCACCCGGCTTGAGGCGGAACTTGGCCGCAAGGATTGAATGGACTCCGGCCGCGCTGAGCGACCTGGACGATATCTGGCTCCATATCGCCAGGGACAGCCGGAACGCCGCCAATCGTTTTCTGGACCGTGTCGATTCGGCCGAAGAGAGATTGGCGGACAATCCGCTGATCGGCGTCGCGCGGGACGACCTCGCGCCGGGGATGCGCCTCTGGCCGATCGGGAACCATGTGTTTCTTTACCGGTTCGAGCCTGGCCTGCTCACCATCGTTCGGCTTGTCTGGGGCGGACGGAGCCTCGGGGCGTTGATCAACCAATAGGGCCCACAAGCCGCCGCAAACCTGCGGCCTGATCTGGCCATGCTTGACCGCCGCGCCCTGCTGACCGCCAGCCTCATCCTGACCCCCTTCAGCGCCTGGGCGACCCCGCCCGACTGGAGCGACCGGCTTGTCCGGGCCGCCGCAAGCCAGATCAGCCGGACGATCCGCTATGACCCCGCCTATGTCCGGCTGAGCTATCCGGGCGGCGATGTTCCGCTCGACCGGGGCGTCTGCAGCGATGTGGTCATCCGGGCCTATCGCCAGGGGCTGGGGATCGATCTGCAGCAGCAGGTCCATGAGGACATGGCCGCCCATTTCGGCGCCTATCCGAAGACCTGGGGCCTGAGCCGGCCGGACCGCAGCATCGACCACCGCCGGGTGCCCAATCTCGAGACCTTCCTGCGGCGGCGCGGCGCCGCCCTGCCCGCCGGCGCCCCCTGGCGGGCCGGCGACCTGGTGACCCAGAGGCTGCCGGGAAACCTGCCCCACATCCTGATCCTGGACACGGCCGCGGCCGCCCCCGGCCGTCCCATGGCGATCCACAATGTCGGGGCCGGGACCCGCCGCGAGGATGTGCTGAAGGCCTGGCCCATCGCCGGTCATTTTCGCTACCCGGGCGCCTGAGCCCCGCATGCCCTTGACGGGCCGCCCCGGGCGCCATTCAACGCGCGCCACAGTTCAACGCCGCCAAGAAGGATGCCGCCCGTGGCCGCCGACAAGAAGATCAAGAAGGTCGTCCTCGCCTATTCGGGAGGCCTCGACACCTCGATCATCCTCAAATGGCTGCAGACCGAGTACCAGGCCGAGGTGGTGACCTTTACCGCAGACCTCGGTCAGGGCGAAGAGCTGAGCCCGGCCCGCGACAAGGCCCTGCTGATGGGCATCAAGCCGGAAAACATCTTCATCGAGGACCTCAAGGAGGAATTCGTCCGCGACTACGTCTTCCCGATGTTCCGCGCCAACACCGTCTACGAGGGCCAGTATCTGCTGGGCACCTCCATTGCCCGCCCCCTGATCGCCAAGACCCAGATCGACATCGCCCGCAAGGTCGGCGCCGACGCCGTCTGTCACGGGGCCACCGGCAAGGGCAACGACCAGGTCCGGTTCGAGCTCGGCTACTATGCGCTCGAGCCTGACATCACCGTCATCGCCCCGTGGCGCGAATGGGAATACCGCAGCCGTGAGGCCCTGCTGGCCTTTGCCGAACAGCACCAGATTCCGATCGCCAAGGACAAGCGGGGCGAAGCCCCGTTCAGCGTCGACGCCAACCTGTTGCACTCATCGTCAGAGGGCAAGGTGCTGGAAGACCCGGCCGTCGAGGCGCCGGAATTTGTCCATATGCGGACGATCGCGCCGGAAGATGCGCCCGACCAGCCGACGATCTTCACGATGGATTTCGAGCGCGGCGATCCCGTGGCGATCAATGGCGAGGCCCTGTCGCCCGCCGCCCTGCTGACCAGACTGAATGAACTGGGGCATGACAACGGCGTCGGCCGGCTGGACCTTGTGGAAAACCGCTTCGTCGGCATGAAGAGCCGGGGCGTCTATGAAACCCCGGGCGGGACCATCCTTCTGGCCGCCCACCGCGGCATCGAGAGCATCACCCTGGACCGGGGCGCCATGCATCTGAAGGATGAGCTGATGCCGAAATATGCATCGCTGATCTATAACGGCTTCTGGTTTGCGCCGGAGCGGGAGATGCTTCAGGCCGCCATCGACTACAGCCAGGCCAAGGTGACCGGCCAGGTCCGGGTCAAGCTCTACAAGGGCAATGTCAGCATCATCGGCCGGACCAGTCCCTACAGCCTCTATGACCAGGACCTGGTGACCTTCGAGGAAGGCAAGGTGGCCTATGACCACCACGACGCCGCCGGCTTCATCAAGCTGAACGCCCTGCGCCTGCGGGTGGCGGCCAAGCGGGACCGGCGGGGATAGGCGTCAGTTCCAGTTCTTCGCCACCCGGGAGGAGTCGAGGGGACGATCCGGAGCGCCCCAGGTCGGGGCTTGCCTCTCCCCGCTGCGGCGCTGCGGGGAGGATAGCGCCCTGCCCGGGCCCTGCAGTCCCCTATTCCGCCATCATGAACTGGATCGGTACGAGCACCGGGGTTCCGGGTGGCACATGTGCCGGGTCCGTGGCGAATCGCCGGATCAGGGTCATGGCCGCGGAACCAAAGCCGTGGCCGGCAGGCGTTTCCCGTGCGACCTGGCAGTCGGCCAGGGTCCCGCCCTCTGCGACCTTGCAGGCCAGCACCACGGAGCCGTTCACACCGTCTCGCAGGGCGGCCACCGGATAGGCCCGTTCGAAATCCGCCGGATTGGGCCGGCGGATCCAGCGAGGCCCCGTCGGCGGCGCGGCGAGGCTGTCCCGCTCAGGACTCATCTGCGGAGGCGCATAGTCCGGCAGGGGCTCACCCGGCCCGGGTCCGGAGAATAGGGCCGCGCCAACGAGGACCAGCGAGAAGATCGCCGACACCGTCATGCCCGGGTCCGACGGAACCGTCCGCCCTGGCTGGCCAGGATGGCCAGCAGCCATTCATCCGGCAGCAGCTTGGCCAGGGCCGCTATGGCCTTGTTGGGGGCGCCGGGCACGCAGACCGGCCGGTTGGCCTCGGCCGCCTCATAGCCATTGGCCGCCACCTCGTCGGCGCCCAGCCAGAGCCAGGCCGGGGTGGACTGTGTCACAAGGTCGCGGGTGCCATTGACGTCGTGAAACTCGCTGTAGGTGAATCCCGGACAAAGGGCCGTGACATGGACCCCTGTGTTCTGCATCTCGAGATGCAGGCTCTGGGAGAATCGCACCAGGAAACTCTTCGTCGCGGCATACAGGGTGTGGCCCGCCGCGCCCGGCATCAGCCCGGCCAGGGAGGCGACATTGACCACCCGGCCAAAGCGACGCTCCGCCATGCCAGGGGTCAGGCGATGGGCGAATTCGGCGGGGGCCGTCAACATGACCTGGATGAAGTCCCGCTGCTCGGGCCAACTGGTCTCGGCATAGATGCCGGCCAGGCCATATCCGGCATTGTTGACCAGGGCATCCACATTGCGGCCATGGGCGGTCAGTTCCGAAAGGATCGCTTCGGGCGCAGCGGGGTCTGCGAGGTCTGCGGCCAGCGTGTAGGTCTGGACACCCGAGCGCAGGGCAATGTCGTCGGCCAGGGCGGTCAGCTTGTCCTTCCGGCGAGCGGTCAGGGCGATGTCGTAGCCATGGCTGGCATAGATTCGGGCGAAGGCGGCGCCGATTCCCGCAGAAGCGCCGGTGATCAGAGCAAGTCGACGGGGCATAGAGGTCTTTCGTAGGGCCGTTTGGCGAAACAGGGTCGGTGCAAACTGGCCCCACGGCGCCGCAGGTTCAAGCCGCCGTGGCAGGCTCCAGGAGAAGATCAGCAACGGTGATCCTGGAAAGGCGCTCGGAAGCCGCCATGTCCGCCGCGCGAATCGCCGCACTGACGGCGTCGGGAATCCGCTCGCCGACGGGACAGCCCTTCACGCCGGCGGGCGCCACGCCCAGATGGGTGCAGCCCTCAACCGCCTTCAGGACCTGGTCCAGGGTGATGGCCTCGGGTGGATGCAGCAGCCAGGCGCCGCCACCGGCCCCCATTCGGGTAGCGATGAGCCCTGCCCGCGCCAGCATGCCCGTGACCCGCCGCACCACGACCGGGTTGGTCGGCATGGACGCCGCAAGTTCTGCGGACGAGACCGCGCGCGCCGGAGCATCCGCTCCCAGATGGGCGAGATAGGCAAGGGCGTGGGCCGCCACAGGGAACTTCTGGCTGTCGGACATGATGTTGGTCCTGAAGGTAGGCGCCCCAATCCCGGGTGCAATCAAAATCGGCGCAGAGCGCTTAGGAGCGCAGGCAATTGAACCCGATCTGGAAAGGGTGTATCGCGCCCGCCGCGCCACAGCGGCGCCACCCTCAGGGCCGGACACGGCCTCTGGACAAGAAGACACATGGCGACCGAGCCTGCCGACGCACCGCATAACGGCGCCACCGTCGTCTCACCCGACAATCACGCTGGCGGCGGCTCGTTCTGGACCCTGGCGGTCGGGGCCATAGGGGTGGTGTTCGGCGATATCGGCACCAGCCCCCTCTATGCCATGCGGGAGGCCCTGGCCCATTCCAAGGGCGGCGGCGCCAGTGAAGGCGCAGTCCTAGGGGTTGTGTCCCTGGTGATCTGGGCCCTGATCCTGATCGTCACCCTGAAGTATGTCGTCCTGCTGATGCGGGCCGACAACAAGGGCGAGGGTGGCACACTTGCCCTGATGGCCCTGGCGCGGAAGACTCTAGCCAAGCCCAACGGCAAACGGTCGGCCGCCGTTTTCTTCCTGGGCGTGATCGGCGCCGCGCTGTTCTATGGCGACGGCATCATCACCCCGGCCATTTCCGTTCTGTCCGCAGTCGAAGGCCTCAAGGACGCGCCGGGCCTGGGCGGAAAAATGGACAGCTGGATCGTCCCGATCTCGGCCGGCATACTGATCGCGCTGTTCATGGTGCAGTCGCGCGGCACCCAGAAGATGGCCGCCTTCTTCGGTCCGATCACGGCGGTCTGGTTCCTGGTTCTCGGGGGACTGGGCCTCATCCACATCTTTGACGACCCGTCCGTTTTCCGCGCCATCAGCCCGCACTACGGGATCATGTTCCTGTTCCAGAACGGCTTTCTGGGTTTCGTTATCCTGGGCAGCGTCTTTCTGGCGGTGACCGGCGCCGAGGCCCTCTATTCCGACATGGGCCATTTTGGAAAGAAGCCGATCCAGGCGGGCTGGATCATCCTGGTGTTCCCCTGCCTGACCCTGAACTATCTCGGCCAGGGCGCCTTGATCCTCGACAACCCGGCGGCCCACGCCAATCCCTTCTGGCAGATGGTGCCGCAGATCGCCTACTGGCCGATCCTGGCCCTGGCGACGGTCGCCACCATCATCGCCAGCCAGGCGGTGATCACCGGCGCCTTCTCCGTCACCCAGCAGGCCGTGTCCCTGGGCCTGCTGCCCCGGATGGACATTCGCCGGACCTCAGAGACCCAGGCAGGTCAGATCTATGTGCCACAGGTCAACACGATGCTGATGTTTGGCGTGCTGGTGCTGCTGGTGACCTTCCAGACCTCCAAGGCCCTGGCTTCGGCCTATGGCATTGCGGTGACGGGCTCCATGTTCGTCGACACCCTGCTGGCCTTCGTCATCGTCCGGTTTCACTGGCGCTGGCGCTGGAGTGCGACCCTGGCGGTGCTGGTGCCCCTGGTCGCGATCGACCTGACCTTCATCTCTTCGAACCTGCTGAAGATACCCGACGGGGCCTGGATGCCGTTGGCCTTCGGGGCGGTTCTGGTCATCATCATGTGGACCTGGACCAAGGGCTCGCAGCTTCTCACCGAGAAGACCCGCCGGGATTCGGTGCCGTTGACGGACCTTGTGGGCATCCTCAAGGCGCGGGCGCCGCATCGGGCTGCCGGCACCGCCATCTTCCTGACCAGCGACCCGGACATGACGCCCGTGGCCCTCATGCACAATCTCAAGCACAACAAGGTGCTGCATGAGCACAACATCATCGCAACGGTGCGTACCGCCGAGACCCCGAGGGTGCCGGAATCCGACCGGGTGAAGATCGAGAAGATCAATGACGACTTCAAGAAGTTGATCATTTCCTACGGCTTCATGGAAAGCCCCAATGTGCCCAAGGCCCTGGCGCTTTGTCGCAAACAGGGGCTGAAGTTCGATATCATGGCCACCAGCGTTTTCCTGGGGCGGCGGTCCATTGTGCCTTCGGCCCAGAGCGGAATGCCGTTGTGGCAGGACAAGCTGTTCATCTACCTGATGAAGAACGCTGCGAACCCGACCGACTTCTTCAAGATCCCGCCCGGCCGCGTGGTCGAGCTGGGGGCGCAGGTCACGGTCTAGCGCCGGGCGCGGGCCCAACAGACCGACCGAAGCGAAAAAACCGGTGGGCGGGCCTGCCGTGATTGGCGCACTATGGGTTGACCCCTGGTTGCGCCGCCTGGCGTTGACCGCCTGCCTGGATGGAGTCCTGGCCCTTGACCTCTCTCGTCGTGCATCACCTTGGCGTCTCCCAGTCGGAGCGAATTGTCTGGCTCTGCGAGGAGCTGGGCCTCGACTAACGGCTGGTCGTCCATCAGCGTGATCCGGTCACCCGGCTGGCGCCGGAAGACTACAAGTCCCTGCATCCGATGGGGATGGCGCCGGTCATTACCGACGGCGATCTGGTCCTGTCCGAGTCCGGGGCGATCGTGGACTACATCGCCAGGCGGTATGGCCAGGGACGGCTGGTCATCGAGCCGGACCAGCCGGGGTTTGCCGACCTTGTCTTCTGGACTCACTTCGCCAATGGCTCCTTCGTCGCCAACGAGATGCTGTCGCTGATCGCCAACACCATGGGTGTCGCGCCGGACCACCCCGGGCGGGCCTTCGTCCAGGAGCGCAGCAGGCGGGCCCTCGAAATGGTGGAAGCGCGACTGGGCCAGGCCCCCTATTTCGCCGGGGACGCCCTGACCATCGCAGACATCATGATGGTGTTTCCCCTGACCACCATGCGCCTCTTCATCCCCCGGGACCTGGGCGGCTATCCCCATATCGGCCAATACCTCCAGCGCATCGGCGAGCGCCCGGCCTATCGCCGGGCCATGGAGAAGGGCGATCCGGGCCTTCCCCTCATGCTGGGTTAGGACAGAGGGACTGAAATTCCTGTCCCGTACTGCTTTGGCGATGGACTTTCCGACCCCGAAAGGCTGAATCCTTCTTCCGTGGCTTCCGGTCAGAAGCCAAACTGCAACCATCGGAAGGGGTCCTGGACACCCGCCGGAAAGGACATCAGGTCATGATTCAGGGTCTTTCCCTGGCCGGGGATGTGTTCTGGATTCTCTGCCTGGCAGTCATGGCCTCGGTCACCTGGGCCGCCCAGAAGCGGATTCCGGCCGGGACTTCTGTGCCGGTCGCCTGGCGTGGACAGGCGGTGCTGGTCCGGGCGCCAAAGCTGCCGGCCCTCTGGGTGGTGCTGGCCCTGGCGATGGCGCTGGGCGTCTGGCTGAAATTGGAGAGCCGCGCGCTACATCAGACGGAGACCGGCGCCGTGATTCTGCTGGGGGTGCGGCTGACCCTGGCGCCCCTGCTGGCCGTCCTTCAGATTTCGCAGGTGCGGCGCGGCCTTGAGTCCCTGGAGGCAGAAGCCGGACTTTGAGGGCATTGCCCGTCCCCAGCGACCTCGAGGTCGCCAGGGACGGCCAGACGGATCAGGCCACGGTTGGCTTGACCATCGGAAGGCTTGCAGTGGCCGGGCGACCCATGGCCAGCAGGGCGTTGGCCACGGCCGGCCCGATGACCGGTGTGCCCGGTTCGCCGGCGCCGGACGGAGCATTGCCGGAGGGAACAATATAGGTCTCCACCGTCGGCGCCTCGTTCATCCGCAGGGAGCGGTAGGTGTCGAAGTTGGTTTCCTGAACCACGCCATCTTTCAGGGTGACCTGGCCAAACAGGGCCGCAGTCAAGCCAAAACAGGTGCCGCCTTCCATCTGGGCGGCAATCTGGTCGGTTGCGATGGCGATCCCGCAATCGATCGCGGTCACCACCCGGCCGACCCGGGGCTCTCCGCCGGGTGCGATCTTGACCTCGGCAATCTGTGCGACCACCGAACCAAAGCTCTCATGGACCGCAACGCCGCGGGTATAGCCCTCGGTCACGGTCGGGCCGGCCT
>Ga0164295_10000088_pt1 | contig 76015 bp, 59 predicted proteins | sample GEODES006metaG_FD_111798 | JGI IMG/M metagenome (GOLD analysis project Ga0164295, IMG submission 111798) | Oligotrophic lake water microbial communities from Sparkling Lake, Wisconsin, USA - GEODES006 metaG | ecosystem: Environmental > Aquatic > Freshwater > Lake | place: USA: Sparkling Lake...
CCTTCTATTTTTTGTTATAACATTTAAATCGTACGTATCCTTAACGGTTTCATAAAGTCTCTCTCCCATATCTTTAATTAGGTTAGGGTTCTTAACTAACTTCTCAATGAATTTAGCCCAATCAGAATGATTCCTATTTTCATCAACCAATAACGCATTTCCTTCTACAAAATTACCATTTTTAAGACAATGTTTCAAATCAATAGTATATGGACCTAAATTAGAAGCAATTAATGCTTTTTTATAAAATCCTGACTCAATAACTTTAAGTTGAGATTTCATCCTATTAAACATGTGATTTTTAATCGGTGCTAAGGAGATATCAAATTTAGAATAATTTTTTGCATATGATGTTACTGGTTGTGTCCATACTCTTCTATATGACTCATTTAATTCATTTTGATACGGTTCTTGAGAATATTTTAATAAAAATTTTCTATAATCATCCGATACTATTTCAAAATTTTGTGTAAAAATACTTTCGTAAGATGCCCATACCGTCTCTTCTGGCTTTATATTACGTTTGGTATGTTCTCCAGTGTCTTTATTTATTTCGGTGACAGTGCCTCTAGTATCAAATCCACATAAAACATACTGAACCTTATCTTTTAAAGATGTTATTTTACTAAAAGATTGATTTAATAATTCTAAATCGTGTAAATGAGAAGAACCTCCTAACCAACCAATTCTAATTTTATCAAATTCAGGTGTTGGTTCAATGAATTGGGGTTCTTTTGGATTAATACCGTTAGGTAAAATAAACACATTATTATTTATTTTTTTAATCTCGTCAGCAAATATAGATGTTGTTGTGGTAACATACTTGGCATCTTTAACATTAGCTACAATTTTTTCATTAATTTTATTGAACCTAATGATGTCGTGAATGGGATGTTCTTTACCTGGCATCCAATAGTCATCAATATCACAAATTGTGACAATTCCCATTGAATTGAGTACTTTAATAAGTTGGTTAGCTTTATCAAAATCTTGACCAATACTTCTATGAAATGATACAATCTGATACTGTTTCCAATAATTTAAATTATCCATTTGTGGTTCGTAATCAATATCCACATGGAATTCGTCTCCGTAAAGATTTTGTAAAAAAATATGAGGGTCTACTGAACGAAATTTACCAACACCTGTTCTATCAGATGGTAAAACTAAAACATTAATTTTTGACATATTAAAATATTATTCTGTCAAAAATATAGTTCTAAATTTCCAATAAAAAAAGTATTATCTAATTTTTTTAATTTTTGTTACTTTACCCTCAAAAATATGTTTACCCACTTTAAAACTAAAAAGTTCATTAGATTTTTCTTCAGATTCAGTGATAAGACCATTTTCTTGTAAAACTTTTCTAACTGTAGATTCAACTATTTGTTGTAGTTGTTTAATATCAAAGTTTGATGTTGTTGGTATTTGTTGTAGTTTTTGAGTTTCTCCCTTTTGTTCTTTCATTAATCTTGACGCTTTTTTAATTAGCTCATTTGATAATACAGGAGATTGAGATTGAGTTTGTATAGGTCTTTCAATCATTAACCTTTTTATTTCTTCAGGAAGTCTAGAATTTTTTATCGCATCAACAGTAGGAGTTTTCATTGGTCTATCTGCCGGTAACCCAGATACTGATTTTGATTCTTGCATAAATTCTTGAGGAATATTATATTTGGCTTCGGGAGCATCAAATTGTTGTAGCGATGTTGGGGGCAATCCTACATTTCCTGATTTCTTTATGTTATCTGATTTGTCCATGATAGCTTTAGATATCATGAGTTTTTCCATTAATCTGTCCATAATTTAAAATTTACTAATAATAATAACACTAATCATACTTTTGTCACTATTTGGATTAAAATCTGGTCTCATTTCTGTAAAAATTTCTCCAGTCGGTTTTAATGATAATATTTTATCCAACCTAAATAATCTCCATCCTGGAAGAGGTTGTTCTCCTTTGTATCCTGTATGAGACGCCCCTTCAATATCCCAAGCTCTAACAACTTTATTTCCGGATTTACTTGTTCCAAGGCATACAGGTTCAATTTCTCTTAACCCCCTACCTCCAGGTTCACCATCATAATATATAATACACTTCTTTTTGTTTTTCACACAATCAGTAATACTTTCTATAGAAGCTATTTCACATATTAATTCTTTAAGTACTCCTTTTAAATTCATAGTTGAAAGTTAGGATAGGTTTTTGATGAATTAAATTTGTTTATTTTAATTTCATTTTTTCTTTCTACAAGGTCAGTTGCGTCCCCCGCAGTTTGATTATAAACATCTAAAAATACACCAGTTCCTCTACCTTTAGCATCACCATCGGCGATTGCATCTGGATTAACTGCAGAGTATTCGTTTGTTACTTTATAATCGTTTCTTGGTATTAATTTAGCTCTTTCTTGGTCTGCAATTGCGGTAAGAGCGTTAGCAACATTTTGTGATAAGTCAATTGCCAATTCGTTTGCCATAGTTTTAAATTTTTGATATTATTTCATTTATTCTTTTTAGTGATTCTGTAACCGCAACGTCATATTTTGAAACGGTATTAGTATGTTCTTGAGACTTTCTTACGTTGGTAAAGTCTTTTTTTTCGTGATTTTTTATAAACTGATTTTGTAAACCAGTTTCAGATTTATGTTTTTTTGTTGTATGGATACCATCTCTCATTCTTCTTAACTGGTCATTTACCCAATTTTTAATTTCCACTCCCCCATTAAGAATAAATGACGGTTCATTTTGGTTACCTTTGAAACTATCAAAAAAATTTTTAATTCTTTTTAATTGTTTATAATCAATTGTTTGCTGACTTTGTAATTCTTTGTTTCTTTTAAACCCTTCAACACTATCATCCGCACCTTTCACACTATGAAAACAAAGCCTCATATGTTCCCTTTTGTCTTCAGGAAACTCAACAACACCATTTGTACTATTGTATAGTTCTTTATTCACTATCTAACATTTTTATAATGTCTTTTTTAGACATCCCCTCTTTTTCCATTTGTTTTAAAAGAGTTTTTATGTTCTTTTTAATAATTGAAGAAACTTCTTTTTTTGAATCTTTTTCTCCAATATCGGAATTATTTTGATTTTTTTTGTTAACCAAAATATCTTCAACAACTTTAATTGCTTTTTGTTTTTGCAATTCTGATATTGTTGCTCTTGTTATAAAATTTTTGTCATTATAATACTTTGATTTCTTATCTTTTTTACCTGAAGGGTCTTTTCCTTGTTGTTTTGTCCTATCTTTTGCGTCTTCAGGTTCCATTTCTAGTTCATCTTTAAAATATTTGAAAGTTTCTTTACCATCCAAATCTTTTGTTTCTTCATAACCAAAGGCATCAGACATATCAGATTCTCCAAAGAAAGTTCTGAATCCTCTAAATCCTCTACCAAACAAGTCATTTGTTTGTCTTGTCATTGATACGGTTTGGTCCATAGTTTTTCTTGGATGCATTTTTGGGTCTAAAATTGGAATTTTAGAATTCATAAGTCCACCGTCACCATTAACCAACTCTTCTATTTCACCACTAACTTCTTTTGATGATTTTTTCTTTTTAGTTTTTAAAATTTTTTCCAAATAGTTTTCAACATCCTTCAACTTTTTTTTCGGTATTTTAATTTCTTTATCTTTTTTTCTTGCCTCAACTAAAGTTGATTCTGAAGAGAAATATAAAGAGTAACTATCATTTCTTTCTTTTAAAAAGAAATAATACGGAGATGAAAAATATTCTTTATCTAGACTAATCATTTTTTTTTAATATAAATACTTCAACAAAAGGTATTTATTCTAATAGATTATGTCATACCAAAATATAAATCAATATGTGTTTAGAAGGTTATACTTAAAACCACTTAAGGAAATAACCGATATATCTTTAGCATCAGATGAAAAAGATTATGACCAAGAGGTTATTTTCTCCCCACTATTGATAGGTGAGAACGATGGTGATAGAATGCCATTAAAATTTGATTTTAATAGCTCAGGTACAACTGACTGTGTTAATTGTGGTACTTTTAATAAAAATACAATTGTTTCTGAAAATTATTGGAACCCTTTGGATTTAGATTTGGTTAACTGTGGAGTAATAACTGAAATATGTGATGTCGGATTAACCGGAATTGACAATGGTCTTGTCAATAGGTTTTCTGGTGAAACAATAGAATTAAATAGCGGATTATATACTTCTCGTACAGATAGATTTTCAAGATACAAGTACGATAGAAGGTTTAAGATGCATCCTATTACAGGGTTTACCACATCATTGAATAGATTATTAAACGATAATTCATACACATATGATGTTAGTTTTGATAATGATTCTGACGTAATAGGTGATTATATAAAATTTAATGGTGGGTTCTATCAAGGATTCTACAAGTCATTTGGATACAATTATCAGGTACTTCCTGAAAGATATAATTTGGGTTGGTCTGCAGAATTTATGTTAAGGTATAGATGGACTGGAGACACTAATACAGGTTTGAATGTAAGATACCCTAATAATAAAGGGACATTTTTTTACTATGGGGCTAGAGCGGAAAACAAATTCTACCATTACGCTAATGGTTCTCCGTTGAGTGATAGTGGGTATACTAGAGTTACTCAAGGACTAAATTGTTTAGAAACTTGTGGTTGTGAATTTACTGCAAATACTGCATCAATTTGCCACCAAGTTTACCAACAATCCGGAGTTACTTCTCAAAATTGTAGTTGTGGACAATGTCCATGTAACTGTACAACATATGCCTCAATTCCGGAATTAGACCCTTTATATGATGGAGTTTCAAACGCACTATCATTAAGACTAAGTGGAAATACAGGTAGTCCAAGATTATGTGTTAAAACATATAGAATCACTGGTGGGTGTGAAACAACTGGTACTTGTGTAACTGGTGTTACATATACCACAGGAACTAGTGTAACTGAATGGTGTTCAACAAGAGGTATTTTTGATGATTGCTCAGGAACAACATATGCAAATATTGAAAGGTGGGTTCAGATTGATGCTGTTTTTGAAAGAAATGAATACTTAGATGAATGCGATTTAAAATATAAAGGAGGGTTAAGTGAAATTGTAACAACTCAATTTACCGCAACAAGCGCTAATAATAGCGTTAGTTTAATTGAACCTCCATTAACAAGAAGTGAAAATTATGACCCTGCAACAGTTGAGGTTGTTAATATTACAGAAAGGTGGATTGACGAAAAAAATTACAGAGAAGGTAATTTAAAATTTTACGTAAACGGTAAGTTATTTTTAGTCGTTGCCAATTTTGAAGAAATAATACCCAGACCTTTAAATACTTCAAAAGAAACTCAAATAGGTGTTGCGTATAACATATCATTGGGTGGAGGAACTCAGGGATTACACGATAATCTAACTGTTACAGGTTGCGTAGCATCCTTAACAGGAATGACATATCAACAAGACCCCGAATGTTCACCTACCGAAGTTTTGGATGAAACATCGTATTCAGGTTTAACAACAAATATAAAACTTGAAGAGTATTTTGGGGGTAGTTTTTTTGGTGATATTAGTGCGTTTAGAATGTATACAGAACCATTGAATGGTGCTCAGATAAGACATAATTTTAAATTATTAAAAAACAAATACGCTTTATTAGACCCATTTTGTTTGAACTGTGATAATCCATTAAGTCCTGTATTAATAACTCCGACTCCAACACAAACGCCTACCAAGACTCCAACACAAACTCCAACTCAAACTAAAACACCAACACCTACCAAGACTCCAACACAAACTCCAACTCAAACTAAAACACCAACACCTACCAATACTCCAACTAAAACTAAAACACCAACACCTACCAATACTCCAACACAAACTCAAACACCAACGACTACACTTACTCCAACTTCAACCATAACACCTACAGTTACGGTTACACCGACAATTACACCGACTGTAACACCAACTCCTACACCAACAAATACTTCAACATCTGTAACACCAACAAATACCCCAACAAATACAATAACTCCTACAGTTACACCAACAAATACCCCAACAAATACAATAACTCCTACAGTTACATCAACAAATACAATAACTCCTACAGTTACGATAACAAATACAACAACTCCTACTGTTACACCTACTAGTCCTACAACTGCTTGTGGTACAATATCACAGTTAGGTTCCAATGTTAGAAGAGCAACATCTGACGATGTTTTAGCTATTCCAAATGCAAATCTTAACGATATTATTATAGTTCGTCCAGGTGCTGATGGTGGAGGAACTGTTGACCCTTCTTGGAATATACTTCCAGGTCAAAAAATTGTAATTATTGCTGGTGTTTATAGCTATATATTAATTAATAATTACTCAAGCGGAACAACAGAAAATCCAATTGTAATAACAAACGCGTGTGGTCAAGTTGAAACAAGTAGTTTTGAAATTATAATGTTAGCTTACTTTAAATTAACAGGTAGATACGACCCGGCAAATAAAACAGGAGACATAAATTATCAGGGACATGCTAATGGATATGCTTGGACACAGGGTAAATATGGAATTTTTGTTAATAGAAATTGGACAAATCAAGGACAACAATTAATTCAATTCCTAAGTGCAACTTATTTAGGTGTTGACCATCATATTGATAATTACGAACTTGAATATGTTGAGAGTGGTAACGGTGGATATACAAATGCTTTAAGAACGGACAATTATCCAAAGGGAATATTGGCAAACATATCAATTCATGATTGTTATTTTCATGATATTGATGGTGAAGGTTTATATATGGGAGCGTCTACAGACCAACCAGCCGGTTATGAATTATATGAAAATTTAAAAATCTATAATAATAGATTTATTAGGACAGGAAGAGATTCATATCAAACAAAAAGAGTTATTGGAGGACTTAGTATATATAATAACACATCAATAAATCCTGGAATGTATGGTGTAGATGGTCAAGCATATGCTTGTAACATGTTTTTTGGTGATGGAGGAAGTGTAGTTGAAAATAATTTGTATGTAGGTGCTCCGGCAATTGCGGCAATACAATTTTTTATGGAGAGCGACCCTGTGTATACTCCAACAGGCGGAACAGTAACATTTGATAATAATGCAATATTACATTCAGGAACTGATGGTGTTCTATATGCAGGTGCTTGGGGACTTTTAATTAAAAAAGATGGAATTTGGGGACCATCGGATACAAGCTTACCTCCAGTACAAGTTCAAATAACAAACAACTATTGGGGATATTTTAGTACTCTTTTATCAACTGAAATATATGTTGTTTACTCATTATATAACCAAACTCCCACCGCACCTGTGTATACAAGTGGTAATACATTTGATGGAACAGGATTCAAAACCACATTCTGGAGAGCCGGAACACCTAGTTCTCCAACAACTAATGTGAATAATAATTTAGGTACAGTTAATGATGTTGTATTTGAAAATTATGATTATGGGGTCGGTTTTAGTTACCAAAAATTTGCATTCTGGAACAACACATATACGTATACGGTAGGTTGGTACGTAAGTTATCGTTCAAGAGTATATAAATGTATTCTTTCCTCAACAAATGTACAACCTGGGGTTTCAGGTGGTTGGGCAACTTATTGGGAATTACAAACATATAATGGAGGAACTTCTTATTTCCCTGCGGATGACGTAAGGGTTGTTAGTGGAAACTTCTATAACACAAATAATATTGGATTATTAGATAACCCATCTCCAACACAAACACCTACCAACACTCCAACTCAGACTAAAACACCAACTAATACTAATACTCCAACAACTACTATAACACCAACAACCACAATCACACCTACAGTTACACTTACACCAACTAATACCCCAACAAATACTAATACTCCAACAACTTCTATAACACCAACAACCACAATCACACCTACAAATACACCCACAAATACTAACACACCAACACCATCATCAACTCAACTATACTTCTTATTATTTGAGGATAGTTCAATTGCTACGGCAGAAAATAACGATAATATTGAAATAGATATAATATAAAAATAGAATAAAATGGCAAATACAAAAATAAGTCAATTACCAACATTTACGGGAAATACCAACGGAACATTTATTGTTATAAACAATAGTGGTAATACGGAATCATTTAAGGTGGCTAAAGAAACATTATTTAGTGGATATTCAACAAATGTGGTATCACCAGTCTCAGGAAGTTGGACTTTATCCGCAGGCACAAATACTGTTAGTTTTACAGTTACTGCAGGTGAATCATATGTTATGTGGGTGAATGGAAATATTCCAAACGGTATTGTTAATTGGAATGCAACAGTAACATTATCAAACTCAAACGTACCTGTAATAGGTGTACAATATGGTTGGTATTATCTTGCAGGAAATGCTTTGGTGTTAACATCAATACCAAGTCAGATAGTTGGGACTGCGGGAACTATTAGTACCTCAGCACCAGCGGGTTCAAATACAAATACCTTTACATTTGGTATAACCAATAACAGTGGTACATCTCAAATAGTGTATTACGGATATATTAAAATAAGTTAAAATAGAAACACAAAAATAAATAATTTATTTTATTACAACCCTCTACTTTTGTGGAGGGTTTTTTATTTTTAATACAAATTAAAATTAAATGAGTAAGATTTTTATACAAATTGCATCCTACAGAGACCCCCAATTAATACCAACAATTAAAGATATGTTGACAAATGCAAAAAAACCAAAGAATTTAGTATTTTCAATAGCAAGACAATTTTCAGAAACAGATGGATTTGATAATCTTGATGAGTATAGAAAAGATAAAAGATTTAAAATTTTGGATATCCCTTACCAAGATGCTAAAGGTGTTTGTTGGGCAAGAAACCTTACACAACAACTTTATGATGGTGAAACATATACAATGCAAATTGATTCTCATATGAGATTTGAAAAAAATTGGGATGATACGTTAATCAATATGATAAAGGGTCTACAAAAGGATGGTTATAAGAAACCACTACTTACGGGTTATGTACCATCATTTGACCCTGAAAATGAACCTGCAGGAAGGTCTCAGGAAGCTTGGAGGATGGCATTTGATAGATTTATCCCTGAAGGAGCTGTTTTCTTTTTACCTGAAACAATTCCTGGATGGAGAGAAATGACAAAACCTGTAACCTCAAGATTTTATTCTGCTCACTTCTGTTTTACTTTAGGAGAATTTTCTACTGAAGTTCAACACAACCCTGAATATTATTTTCATGGTGAAGAGATTTCTATTGCGGCAAGAGCTTATACTTGGGGTTATGATTTATTTCATCCACATGTTCCTGTTGTCTATCACGAATATACTCGTAAGGGTAGAACTAAGCAATGGGATGATGATAAGACTTGGGGTGAAAAAAATAGAATATCTCATTTAACAAATAGAAAGTTGTTTGGAATGGATGGTGAAGCTCAAGAAGGACACGATGGTCCTTATGGTTTTGGTGCCGTTAGGAGTTTAAAAGATTATGAAAAATATTCTGGTTTATTGTTTGAAAGAAGAGCAATCGACAAACATTGTTTAGACAAACAATATCCACCAAGTCCTTATAATTTTGAAACAGAAGAAGAGTGGAAGGATAGTTTTGCAACAATATACAAACATTGTATTGATGTTGGGTATACAAGCGTTCCTGAAAAGGATTATGATTTTTGGGTGGTTGCGTTCCATAACGCTAAAGACGAAACTTTGTTTAGAAAAGATGCAGACAAGAATGAAATTGCTGGTTTCATGAGAGACCCTGACGGATACTGTAAAGTTTGGAGAGAATTCCAAACCACAGAACTACCAACGTATTGGGTTGTTTGGCCTCACTCAGAATCAAAAGGCTGGTGTGATAGATTAACAGGTCAATTAAACCACAATAACGTTAGCTAAAATGACATTTCATACAAAACAAACAAACCCTCTTAACTTAATTTGGCAAACATTTAATGGAGACCAAACAACTTTTGAATTCGAATATACTACAGAATTTCTGTTTAAAGATATTGAACAGAATAGAATATTTGATGACGGTAAATTATCTACTGTTTTAGATAACTCTGTAATTATTTATTCTAACAATTCAAATAACATATCTGACGACTTTAATAACTATTTAAATAAGTTTGTTGAACTAGGTTATACTTTTTATTTGTTGCATTTCTCTAACGAGAACTTAAGTCATAATTGTGAGTATTATTCAAAAGCAAAAAATGTTTTTAGAAATTATTATGATTCAAATATTACTGCTGAAAATGTTACATTTATTCCTTTGGGTGTAAAAACAGGATTTCTTAACAAGAATGAAAATTTATCAAAAACAAAAGAGTATGAGTTTGCGTTTATTGGACAACCAAAATCGGACAGACAAGAGTTATTGTCTGTGATTGAAAATATGGAAAATGTTTTTATACATAAAACAAATTCATGGAATTGTTCGACATCATTAACTCAAGACGAATGCGTTTCAATTTATAGTAAAACAAAATTTGTTCCGTGTCCTATGGGATGGGTTCATCCTGACTCATTTAGATTGATGGAATGTTTAGAATCAGGGTCATTACCAATTTTAAAAAATTACAATAACTTAGAATATTTCACTAAAGTTTGGGGAGACTCTCCAATACCTGTGGTTAATTCATGGAATGAAATTGTGAAATATTATAATATGGACAACAACCAATATAATGAATTATACAATAACGTATTTAATTGGTACTCTACCTTTAAAAGTAATTTGGTTTTAAAAATTAAAAATAAATTAAATTAATATGAATAATTTTGACATTGGTATTACCACATTTTCATTACGATATGATTTTGTTGAGTCATTAGTAAAAAGTATTCGAACTTTAGGTGTTGATAATAATATATTTATATGCATTAATGGAGAAAAGGATTCAAACTTTTCTGAAGAATATAGACAAAAAATGTTATCACTATGTCTTAATTATAAAAATGTATTTCCAATATTTTTTGTTGAGACAAGAGGATTATCAAAGATGTGGAATACGTTATTAATACATTCAACTAAAGATGATTTGTTAATATTAAATGATGACATCAATGTTACTTCTAATAATATGTTTGAAGTGGTTTCCACCCACATTAAAACACCTGAATATTTTGGATTAAGTATAATTAATAATACATTCTCCTTTTTTGTTATTAACAAAAAATTTGTTGATGAGTTAGGGTATTTTGATGAACGATTACTTGGTTTTGGTGAAGAAGACGGTGATATTATGTATCGATTAAATAAACAAAAAGGAAGAAGGGTTTTTCGATTAAACGCTGATGGTCTTGAAAATATTGTATCAGATATAAGACACGAACACATAAAAAGTGGTGTGGGTAAATATTCTTTTTTTAATAGGGATTATATTTTTAACCAAAAATATAAATGTAATGGGGATATTTATTTTTTTCCTGAAGAGATAGAATGTGAACAACTATTAGATGATATCCAATTATATCCATATGAAAAATTTTTTATAGAAAATAAAAATAATTTATGATTGAAAGTAAATTTTCTATAGGTATAACAACTTTTTCGAAAAGATTTTCTTATGTAGAAACATTAGTAAGTCAATTAAGAACTTACACAGATGCCGATATATTAATATCAGTAAATGGTGATTATAATAAAAATTTTAATAACGAATATAGGAAAAAAATATTATCACTTTGTACCAATCATGATAATATTTATCCAATTTTTTTTCCAGAACAAAGGGGATTAGCAAAATTGTGGAATACTTTAATAGTTCATTCTAAAACAGATTGGTGTTTATTAATGAATGATGATGTAGAAGTTCTTTCCGCCGATTTTGATTTATTTGGTCAAAATGATTTAACTGAAACCCCTGATTTACTTAGGATTAATGGTTCTTTTTCTCATTTTTTTATTCACAAAAAATTAATTGATGATTTAGGTTATTTTGATGAAAGATTATTAGGTTTTGGAGATGAAGATGGTGATATTACGTATAGATATATTGAAAAATATAATAAATGGATAAAAGACACTTATATTCATGGAATTAATAATTTAGTGATAGATATAAGGGATGAAGAAATAAAATGTGTTAATAACAAATATTCGGCGTTTAACTCTGATTTTTGTTTTTTTATGGAAAATTCTAAATATGTTACCGACCCAAATGGTATTGTGTGTTGTTTTGTTCCGACAAAGAAAAAAAATCTATTAGATATAAATTTATATCCATATGAAAAATTTTTTAGAGAAAATAAACATAAGTTATAATACCTTTTATTACTCTTTAAAAATCATATGATTAAAATAAAATAAAATAAATAATAACACAAATTAAAGATAATGGCCCACGTAGCACAACAAGAATTTTTTAAAAAGGTTAAAGAACAATTTCCTGAAAGATTTAAAAATTGTTCAGTTTTAGACATAGGTTCTTTAGACTTAAACGGTAACAATAGGTATCTATTTGAAGATTATACCTATATTGGTGTTGATGTTGGTGTAGGTCCAAATGTTGATATTGTGAGTAAAGGACACGAGTATAAATCAGATGAACAATACGATATTGTTATAAGTTCAGAATGTTTTGAGCATGATATGTATTACGCTGAAACAATTAAAAATTGTATATCATTAACTAAACCTAATGGACTTTTTACATTCACCTGCGCATCAACTGGTAGAGGTGAGCATGGAACAAGAAGAACAAATCCACATGACGCCCCATTTTTGAATGAAATAGAAGGTTGGAGTGATTATTATAAAAACTTAACAGAAAGTGACATACGAGAAGTAATTGATATTGAAAGTCATTTTTCTGAACTTTTATTTCAATATAATGGAGGTTCTTACGATTTATATTTTTGGGGAATAAAAAAATAAAAAAAAAATAATCTATGATTAAAATAAAATTAGAATGTTGGTGGACTGATACTTTATCATTAAACACAAGAATGATTAGACAATTCGTACCAAGTGCTGATTTAATAGATTATTCACTTGTTACTGAAAATCCGGACTACACAATAGTATTTGGTAGAACTGATTGGGATAAAATCGAGACTCCAAAAGAAAAAACTTTTTATGTCTCACAGGAACCTTTATGGTCTCCAAATCAACCGAAAGATGGTATACACGATTACTGTTCAAAAATATTAATATCTGATAAATTAGAGTATCCTGATAGAGAAGAATACATAGAAACATTATTACCAATGTTTTATGCGGGTCGAGGAGAAAATGACCATAGAGAAGAATGGGATTGGTCTTCTAAATTAAAAGATAAGGGATATTCAAAAAACAAGTCAGTTTCAATCATAGTTAGAAAAGATACTTATAGTCATTACAATCATTTACAGAATCAAAATACTAATAAAATAAATTATGAAGAAAGAACCAATTTAGGTATTGAATTATCTAAAGATAACAGGATTGATGTTTACGGAACTTATTGGGTATCTAATGGTGAAAATATTAAAGGAGAGGTTTGGAACAAACATGTTGGTCTTGATGACTATAAATTTTCCGTGGCTTGTGAAAACACCATCCAAAAAAATTATATTAGTGAAAAATTTTGGGATGCGGTTTTAACAAACACCATTCCAATTTATTTAGGATGTTCCAACATTAATGAATTAATACCCGATAATTGTTATATCTCTCTCAATGACATGACTATGGATGAAATGGTTAATAAAGTTAAGTCTATTGTGGATAACGAATCAAACCTATATGAACAATACTCTGACAACATAAAAAAATTAAAAGAAGATTTTTTCATAAATCCTAAATATAATATTTGGGAAAGAATTAAATTACTGGTGAATGAATAGTATTTCATTGAACATGAAATTTTGGGATGATGGTCAACCCGACTCAACCAGAATAAGAAACGTTAATTTTTCTTGGAAGGAATTAAAAAAATTGTCAAGTTATCTTAATTCAAACGGTATTACCGCTGAAGCATCTTTATATGATTTTTCACCCGAGCAAATAATTTCAGATTCAATTCATATTTCATATCCTTTAGGTGTTTATAAAAAATCAGAAAAAACTAACATAATTCTAAAAGATAAGCAAAACTATGATTTTTTTATGGTAATTGATTGCGATGCTTTCTTCCATGAACAAGATTACGAAAAACTTTTGGAATTAATTAAATCCTTAGATAAAGGAGACGTTTGTACTTTTGATTTAGCAAAATTAAATGACAATGTTTCGGATTATGTTATTGATGATAAATTTATCATTGAAAAGGCAGATTGGTCTTATGCGTATTCAGGAGCCAAAGAAAATGGTCCATTAAGACATCATACCGGTGGATTAGGTGGTGTTTACATTTCCGATACTAATTTACTAACATCTTTGGGTGGGTTTGATGAAAAATATGTTGGGTGGGGTGCCGAGGATGGAGATATGATGGGTAGAATTTACTATTCAGTAATTCCTCATAAAATTAAACCAACGAATAATTTTGCACCATTTCATTTACCTCATTTTTCGGATTGGGGTAATAAAAATTATTCACAAAGATTTACAGAAAATATATGAAAATTAAATTTATAACATCGATTTATAGTGATTTACACGGAACTGAATTTGGCGGTAGACCAAATAGAGGAAGTCATTATAGGTATAGTTTATTGTCATTACTTAAAATGACAGATGCCGATTTTTTATGTTATACTTCAGACAGAGAAATTAATGATTTAATTAAATTTTTCTATGAAGATAATGGTATTTCGTCAGATAAATTAAAACTTGAGGTTTTTGATATTGGTAATACAAAATTCAAAGACCTTATATCACAACACAAAAATATTGAGGAGGTTAAACATTCTGATAGATGTATTGAAGTACAATATAGTAAATTTCATTGGTGGTGGAATGAAGATAAAAGTTATGATTATTATTATTGGATTGACGCAGGATTATCTCATTGTGGGTTAATACCTGATAAATATTTGACTGAGGTTGGCCCAATGAGATGTTATTATGAAAGCAATTTATTTAACAATACTTTTTTAAAGAATTTAATAGAAGATACTGGTGATAAATTTATTCTTTTGGGTAAAGAAAATGATAGAAATTATTGGTCAGGAACTGTAGACCAAAAATGGTATACAAATTATGATAGGAGTATTCATATAGTTGGTGGTCTTTTTGGTGGTCACCGAGATAAATGGGATAATATTGTTAATATATTCGAAAATTATTTAGAAAAACTACTAACAACTGAAAAAGTAACTTACCATGAGGAAGTTATTATGACATTAATGTATTTCAATCACAAAGAACTTTTTGAACGTAAACATTTTGATATTTGGTGGTTTAAGGGTAATTCACCTGCAGGGGTATCAGATGAGATGTTTGAAACAAATAAAAGTTTTTATAAAATATTAGAAGAATTTAATAGAATTTATGAGTAATATAACTTTAGTAACCGGTATATGGAATATCGGCAGAGACGGATTACAAGAAGGATGGTCAAGACCATTCCAACATTATTTGGACAAGTTTTCACAATTATTGGATGTTGAATCTAACATGATAATTTTTGGTGACGAAGAATTAAAAGATTTTGTTTTTAGTAAAAGAAGTAGAGAAAACACTCAATTTATTACAAGACCATTAGAGTGGTTTAAAGATAATGAGTTTTTTGACATGATTCAAAAAATAAGAACTAACGAATCTTGGTCAAACCAAGTTGGTTGGTTAAAAGAATCTACACAAGCAAGATTAGAAAATTATAACCCTCTTGTAATGTCCAAAGTATTTTTACTTAACGACGCTAAAATTATGGACCAATTCAATTCAGAATATTTGTTTTGGATTGATGGAGGTTTAACAAATACCGTTCACCCCGGTTATTTTACTCACGATAAAGTCTTGGATAAATTATCTAAACATATTTCCAAGTTTTCATTCGTTTGTTTCCCATACGATGCTGAGAATGAGATTCACGGGTTTGAATACAACAAATTAAATTCAATTGCTGGTGATAAAGTAACAAAAGTTGCTAGAGGTGGTTTCTTCGGGGGACCTAAAGATTCTATTAGCGACATTAATGGAATTTACTATTCATTATTAAAGACAACCTTAGATGAAGGATATATGGGTACTGAAGAATCTATTTTCAGTATTATGTGTTATAAACATTCTGATATTATAAATTACTTTGAGATTGAATCAAATGGTTTAATTGGTAGGTTTTTTGAGGATTTAAAAAACGATACCCTTAAAACTAGAAACGAAACTAAGGTTGTTGTTACAAATAATTTGGATACGAATAAAGTCGGACTATATGTTATAACATTTAACAGCCCAAACCAATTAAGAACTTTAATTAAATCGATGACTGAGTATGATAAAGATTACTTACTCAAAACTGAAAAGTTTTTATTAGACAACTCTTCTGACGAATCTACGTTTGAAGAATATGCAAAACTTTGTGAAGAACATAACTTTACTCATATCAAAAAAGATAATTTGGGAATATGTGGTGGAAGACAGTGGATTGCCGAACATTTTGAAACAACAGATTTAGATTATTATTTATTCTTTGAAGATGATATGTTTTTTTTTCCTAATGAAGGAGTTTGTAGAAACGGATTCAATAGATTTGTTCCAAACCTATACACTAAGTCATTAGAGGTTATGAAAAAAGAAAATTTTGATTTCTTAAAACTTAATTACTCAGAGTTTTACGGAGACAATGGGACTCAATGGTCTTGGTATAACGTACCACAAAGTGTTAGAGAACAATTTTGGCCAGGTAAAAATAGATTACCTGTTCAAGGGTTAGACCCAAATGCACCGAAAACTAAATTTGATGCTGTCTTATCGCATAAAGGAATGCCTTATGCTGTAGGTGAAGTTTATTATTGTAATTGGCCTCAGATAGTTAGTAGACCCGGAAATCAAAAGATGTTCTTAGACACAACATGGGCACACCCATTCGAACAAACATGGATGAGTCATATGTATCAGTTAGTTAAAAAAGATGAATTATATCCTGGATTATTACTTTTAACCCCAACTGAACATAATAGATTCGAACATTATGACGGGGGTCTTCGTAAAGAGTCATAACAATATATTTATTGTTATGGAATTTTATATTAAGAAAAATGCAACCTTACCTGTTTTAAAAATGCAGGTAGTCAAAGACGGGAGAGCTGGCTATATCCAATTGATGCAAGATTTGGAAGTATCGACTATTTTCTTTTCAATGGTTGATGTTTACAATGGTATCCCAAAAATTATAGACGCACCTTGTGGTATTGTTCCTTTAGATTTACCTGCAGGGTCACCGCCAGAATATTACATATATTTTCAATTTACAGAAAGAGATACTAATACACCTGGTAGATATCAAGGAGAGTTTTTAATCAAGAATGATGAAGGTAATTTAATATTACCAATAAGAGAAGATGTTTATATTAATGTTCAAGATAGTTTTTCTTCGGTAAATCCTTGTTGTTAATTTGATTCGTTGAGATGGTTTTTTTATATTTATAAAGGAAGGTAAATTTCACATGTTGTGAAAGCTAATAAACCACTTAAAAATATATTATGATATCTAACGAAGAAATTGAATCGTTTTTGCACGGAAGCGACCCCGAAGAATTTATTGTCGCAATTGAATTTGACTACGCATCCAACTCCATTTACAAGATTAAGGAGATTCCTGGTAAGGGAAAAGAAATCAGAAAAGACACATTCATTCCATTTGCTTGGGTTGGTGATTTAAAAGGTCTTAAATTTTACAACGATTCTAAAACCGCTCAAAAAGAAGCCATGACCAAATATGGTATTATGATTGAGAGTCTTGAAACATCAGGAAATGAAAGACTTAAAAAAGGATTAACTTTTATGGTTAAATCCCTCAAAGGTTATAGAGAACTTATTCAGTTCTTTAGAGACGGAGGATGTGACCCTTGGGGTGACAAAACGAAAGACAAAATAACAATTCTACCTCCTGTAGAACAATACCTTATCTCAAAAGAAAAAAGATTATTCAAAGGGTTTGAAGATTACAATCAAGTAACAAGACTTGTGTATGACTTGGAAACTACATCTCTTGAACCAACAGACGGTCGTATCTTTATGATTGGAATTAAAACCAATAAAGGATATCATAAGGTCATTGAGTGTATGGATGAGTCTCAAGAGAGAGGTGCTATCATTGAGTTTTTCAATATAATAGATGAGATAAAACCAAGTATTATTGGTGGTTATAACTCCGCAAACTTTGATTGGCATTGGATATTTGAAAGATGTAGAATCTTAAAGATTGACCCCAAAAAGGTCTGTAAATCTCTCCATCCCCAACATTCATTCACAAGGAAAGATAGTATGTTAAAGTTGGCGAATGAGGTAGAATCTTATGTTCAAACCTCAATATGGGGATATAATGTGATTGATATTATCCACGCAGTAAGAAGAGCTCAGGCAATTAATTCAAGTATCAAAGCAGCAGGTTTGAAGTATATTACCAAATATATTGACGCAGAAGCACCTGACCGTGTGTACATTCAACATTTGGATATTGGAAAGATGTATTTAAACAAAGAAGAGTTTTGGTTAAATATTCAAAATGGTAACTACAGAAAAGTAGGTATTGACCCAAGTATTGATTCCGTTTGTGAAAAGAGAACTGATGTTTATATTAAAACAACTGGAGATAATATTGTTGAGAGATACCTTGATGATGATTTGGATGAAACATTAAAGGTTGACCAAGAGTTTAATCAGGGTTCATTCCTACTTGCTGCGATGATTCCAACAACCTATGAGAGGGTATCAACAATGGGTACCGCAACATTATGGAAGATGTTGATGTTGGCTTGGTCTTATAAACATGGACTTGCCATTCCTGCCAAAGAAGATAAGACTGACTTCGTAGGAGGTCTTTCTAGACTACTTAAGGTTGGGTATAGTAAGAATGTACTTAAGTTGGACTTCTCGTCTCTATACCCCTCAATTCAGCTCGTACACGATGTTTTCCCTGAGTGTGATGTTACAGGTGCGATGAAAGGAATGTTAAAGTGGTTTCGTGATACCCGTATTAAATATAAAGAACTTGCGGAGCATTATTATGAAACGGATAAAAAGAAGTCAGAATCATATGGTCATAAACAATTACCAATTAAAATATTCATTAACTCCATGTTCGGAGCGTTGTCCGCTCCACAGGTTTATGCTTGGGGGGACATGTATATGGGAGAACAGATTACTTGTACAGGTAGACAATATCTTCGTCAGATGATTAGGTTCTTTACATCAAAAGGCTATACACCACTTGTAATGGATACTGATGGTGTAAACTTTTCAAGTCCTGACGATGTTGATAATAGAAAGTATGTTGGTCGTGGTTTGAACTGGAAGGTTAAGTTAGGTAAAGAATATACGGGACCTGAGGCCGATGTTGCAGAATATAATGATATCTTCATGAGGGGTGAGATGGCTCTTGACACTGATGGTGTTTGGCCTTCATGTATTAACTTGGCTCGTAAGAATTATGCGGTTATGGATTCCAAAGGAAAGATTAAACTTACAGGTAACAGTATTAAGTCAAAGAAACTACCACTTTATATTGAGGAGTTTTTGGATAAGGGAGTTAAAATGTTATTGGAAGGTGATGGAAAATCTTTTGTAGAATATTACTACGAGTACCTACAAAAGATATATGACAAAAAAGTTCCTTTGTCTAAAATTGCACAAAGGGCAAAAGTTAAATTAACTCTTGATGATTATAAGAAAAGGTTAACTACCAAAACTAAGGCAGGTAATAGTATGTCCCGAATGGCGCATATGGAATTGGCAATCAAAGAAAACCTAAATGTTAATTTGGGTGATGTGATAATGTATGTTAACAACGGAACTAAAGCTTCACAAGGAGATGTACAAAAGATGACCGCTAAACAAATTAAAGATACAAACGCAGTTTTATTACACGAGAATTCAAGAGCAAAATTAATTACGGACGGTGTTATGATTAATTGTTATATGTTGAAAGCGGATATTCTTGAAACAAATCCTGATTTAACGGGAGACTATAATGTACCAAGAGCGGTTACAACATTTAACAAAAGAATTGAACCTTTATTGGTGGTGTTTAAAGATGAGGTTAGAGATGGATTGATTGTTGACAAACCTGAAGACAGGGGAATATTTACAACAGCTCAATGCGAATTAATTAATGGTAAGCCATTTGAAGAAAGTGACCAAGATAGTTTAGAAGAAGTTATGTCTCTCTCTGAAGGTGAATTAAGTTATTGGGAGAAAAGAGGTCTTAATTCTGACTATATGTATGAATTGGCCGAAGAAGGGTGGGAAGAACACCTTAACTAAAAGAAAAAAGGAATATGTTTTTTTTACATATTCCTTTTTTTTATGATTGTTTTAATCCGTCCGATGATAAAATATACCAACTACCACCACAAAATCTGAACTCAATACAAGCCCCTCTATCTGCCTCAATTTCATCAAACTCTTCATCAATTTTTCCAACATCTGGTGTAATAGTAATTTTAGTTAAAGCCTTAATTACTGTATGGTCTGTTGTCCTTGAATCTAAAACAATTCTAGAAAACAGTACATCTTTAACAACAACACAATCTTCACCTTGTGTTCTGTAATCCGTTTCAGATACAATAGATACTTCTGATGTGTTTAATATTCTTCCGTGAATAATTCTTTGCGAGGGTATACTTTTAATGATTGCCATAATAACAATTATATTACATAAATTTGTCTTGGGAAAGCATGAAATTTAAGTTGTTTATTAAGATTTTCGGCTATTAGTGCTTCTTTCTCCATTTGTTTCTCTGGTCTTAGTCTTTCTAATCTTAACTTGAGTTCTTCTTCTAATTTAGACTTTTCATCTTTGGCTTCAGTTAAAAGACTTGTATAATCCATCTGAATTTCTGAATCGGGTGTTTTTAAATTACCTGAATATTTTCCTCTAACTCTGGCTAGTGTTTCTTTAACATATGCGGTAAACCATCTTCTAACCCATTGTTTTGCGGGTTCATTTAAGTCATCCCACAATAATTCTCCAATAGGAACATCTGTAGGTAATTTAATTATATCGGGATTTTGTTTTAAACAATCATTTCTATCTTTACCTGTGGTATCATAATACCAATACCAAACATTTGTACCAATATAATTACTATATGATGACCAATTGAATTTTCCACCAGGAGTATTCATTAAATGAATTAATTTTTTTCCGTCAGGTAGTCCAGTTATTCTATATGTTAAGTTACCACCTAAAATTCTATTTAGGATATTACCTTCTTGAGCTCTTATTAAATAATCAAATCCTGACATCATAAAGTACGACCCTTGATACCCAAATTGTGCATATCCAGATTGAGTTCCACCTAAACCAGCACCATCATATCCAAATCCAAGCCCAACCCCACCAAATCCAAACATTCCCATAGATTGATTACTATACCACAATAACTCATTAACCTCTCTACCCGCAGGAATTTCATATGTTTGTGTGTTTGCACTTAATGTAAAATAATCTTTTTTCAATGCCCACGGACCAACTGTTTGTAATCCAACAATTTTAGAATATGAATATTGGAATTGTTGCTCAAAATTCATTGTTCTTGTAATCAATGCGTTTGCTACAGATTGATTTTTCATATCTAAATTGACAAGGTTAACCCATTGAGATTCAATTAACCAATCAAGAATGTATTGTTCGTAATCACCAATTGATAATTCCAATAAGGAATCCATCATTTCATCTTCAACCTCAACACTTCTGATTGGGGCACCCAATAAATGTTTAATTCTTGTATAAATTTTACTTCTTTCTGGTTCTGCTATTACTGACATAACTATAAATATATCAAAAAATAAAACTTTATTTGTTTGATTTTTTAAGATTATCTATCGCCCATAAAGGTTGTAGGTTAGTGTAGTGACACAATTTATATAATTCTTCTTCTGTTTTTGCGGATGATAATGGAATTATGTGGTCTATGTGCCATTTTCCATAATTTTCCCACGTCATTCCATCAATAAATTTTTTTTCTAAAGACAATTTTAATTCTTGGGGAGAACAACCAATATGATGTATTGTTGTATTTCTTTTCGTAAAATAAGTAAAACTTATAAATCTATTTAATCTTCTTCTAATATTTTTAATTAATTTGAATGTTGGGTCAATTTTTTTTCTATCTGTGGTGTATGAAGGATTATTCTTTCTCCATAATCTATTTCGTTCTAAACTTTTTTTATGGTTTTTTTCTTTGTTATCGTAATAATACTTTCTATTTTTTTCTTTAATTATTACAGAGTTAGATTGATAAATTAGTTTACGACACAGTTTACAATGGACGTAATATCCGTCATTTCTATTTTTATCCTTGTGGAAATCATCTAATTTTTTTTCTAAACTACATTTACTACAAATCTTTGTTTCCATTTTTTCTATAATCTTTTAGTAATTTATTAACAAGAGAAGATAAATTAATATGAAGACCTCTGTAGTATGTTAATAATTCGGGGTCTAATGCTACCGATACTTTAGTTTTTTTTTCTTCTTTTGTTTTTAATTTTCTTCCCATAATTATAAATATAATAAAAGTGTGATTATTCACAAAATTATTTTCTTAAATTATTAATTTTTTTCATAATCTCTTCTGCCGCGTCTGCAGTGTTTTGATTATCTCCCATTACAGTTGAAATTACTTTTTTCTTGTTATTGACAATATCGTAAATTATATTTTCAATTGTGTTTTGATATATTGGGTAATAAACTAAAACATTGTTTTTTTGGCCAATACGATATGCTCTATCTTCTGCTTGAGCCATATCCGAAGGTAAAAATGACAAATCATTCATAATAACAGCCTCACCAGCGGTTAGAGTAATTCCAACACCAGCGGCTTTTATGTTTCCAACAAACACTTTTATCTTTTCATTTTCTTGAAACTGGTCAACACTATTCTGTCTTTCTGGTTTAGACATTGACCCATCAATCTTAACAGCACTTTTACCAAAATGAGAGACTATTTTATTCAAAGAATCTGTAAAATTACAAAATATAATAACTTTTTTATTTTGTTCTATAATATTTTCTGCAATTTCAATTGTTTGGGATATTTTTTCATCAGCAATAATTTGACGAACTTTTGTAAGTTTTGAGAATTGAACTGTTAAAGATTTTGATTCGTCAGGATTTTTATCATACCAATCATAATACTCCCCCATTATCTCTTCATAATTTTTTGATTTAAGTGTTAAAAAAATAGGTGTTATAATTTTTTCAGGTAAATCAAGAACATTTTCTTTTAATCTTCTAAGTATTGTATTTTGTGTTCTATCTCGTAATTCTTCCAAATTACTCGCCCCCATTACATTCCAAACTTTTCTTGAACCGGCTTTAAATTGAAAACCATTACAATACCTTATAACATAAGCTATCCAATTTTTACTAACCGGTGAATCAACCAAACTTAAAAGATTGTAATAGTCAATTGGTCTTGATGTCATTGGTGTTCCTGTTAATAACCATAACCTATCAATATCTTTAACAAAGTCATTAATTAATTTTGTTCTTTGTGCTTGAGCATTTTTTATATAGTGAGCTTCATCCACAATAACTAAATCAAAATTAGCTTTTTGAATTTCTGTTTTTGTTTTTGATTTTGGGTCGTGGAAGTTTTTGATGATGTCATAGTTAATGATTACAAAATCATGCTCAGTACTAAAATTTTTACCCTCCGCAATATAAATCGGTCTGTCTGTATAATTTTCAATCTCTCGTTTCCAGTTAAGTTTCAAGGTTGCAGGACAAACGATTAATATTTTTTTAGACTTTGTTTCCAAAGCGGCAATAATTGTACTCGTGGTCTTGCCCAAACCCATATCATCAGCTAAAATATATTTTTTATTTTCAACTAACTTTTGAATGGATTCTTTTTGATGTTCCATCGGAGGTCTGTTAGAATATTTTGAATAATCAATAACCACATCCTTAACTGTATTATCTTTAATCAAAGATGCTTTAGGAACCCAAAATTCCTGTAATTCATTCTCTTCAAAGAATTTTCCCCAAATATGATAAGCCTTTTCTTTTTCTGCCAATAGTTTTTCAACCCAAATCTTTTCAGGAACTATGGTTAATAACTTATCGTTTGCAAATTTTTGTGCAAAATATGCATCAAGTACTACCCACTTTTTTGCAACCTTTGGAGATTTATCGTGGTTGTTTATAACATATTCAGATTGACTTCTTGTCGGATAAAATTTTTTATTCAACAAGCATCTCTTTCTTAACTCCAATATGAAGTTGTTTGAACCTTCATAAGATTCAAGAATTTCAATAGCTTTAGATTCTAAACTTCCTTGTGTCATTCTTTAATTTCAGTATGTGTCCTTCCATCCGCCCAATAGGTGTCACCACCATAATAGACCAATATCTCTTCACTATAGTTTATTTGTTTTGAACAAACAAATTCAAAAGTTTCTTTTTCAAGATTTGACCTCCAATATGCGTTCGGATTATTTGAATGATTATATAAACTACCATATCCCCAAGCCAAAACTTGTTTTTCCCAAATATCTCCTTGAGGCCAATTAAATCTATAATCAATAAATAAAGGACTTACAGTACCAAGTGGTATATTCAAATCATGTATTGGACATTCTTCAATAACTTCACCTTCAAATATGGTTTCACTTGCAAAGACTCCATATCCATGAATTGGACTTTTTGTTATGTAAATTTTTTTTGGTGGAAATATTTTCATAAAATTTAAATAAAATATATAAAAAATTGTTGTATTTATCAATAATGGAAAAATTAATACCAATAACAAGGTTAGGTAAATTTTTTGGTGGTGAAGATTATTCTTTAGACATTAATATGGGTCAAGAATGGCTTGAGGGTGATATGAATTTTACTGTTATTTTATACAGGATTGATAGGTATAAGACTAAGTCGGATGATGTTTATGGAGAGGCTTTACAAGATGGAATTCAATTTTTGACACCAATTGAACTTAAAGGTTATGTTCAAATAATGGCTCCAACAAATCAAAAAATTGGTCAAAGTAAAGTTGAGTTGGAAGAGCCTGGAAATATGAAATTTTCTATCTATCAAAATTATCTTGATAACTTACAAGTTGATATTGCATTTGGTGATTATTTAGGATATTACGAAACTGAAAAAAGAGTTAGGTATTATAGTGTCGCTGATGATGGAAGGGTAGTTTCAGATAATAAACATACTTACGGAGGTTACAAACCGTTCTATAGAACTATTATTGGAACTCCTGTAAATGAAAATGAATTTAGAGGGTTATGATTATTTTAATATCAGAAACGCAAAAAGATGTTTTGAAAGAAAATATAATAGGTCAAAAAGTTATGGTCTATTACAATCTACATAAACATACTTTTTCAGTTCAAAAAAGTGGTATAGTTGTTTTACATGCGGATTTTGTAAAACTATCTGACGTTGAGTTTAGAGTTAGAAAGGGTGGTTTAAATAAAGTTAGAAAAGAAAAAGTTAAAAATGTTCACGCCTTTGTTATAGGTATATTGGAAGATTTTTGTGAGTTTCCGTGTTCTGACATTCCACAAGATTCTGAGGGAGAAGTAATATCGTATAGTCCATATGTTAATGATAGTTTTGTTATTAAATCAACCCAAGAACCAATATTTTATGGGAACGAAGTAAATATGGTTAATGGTATTAATAAAATTTATTTATTAAAATAACATGGGATTTCCAAAACAAATAAAAAAAACATTACCTTTACAGTATAAAAAAACTCTTCTTCCCCGTAGAGAACAACTTAAAGATTATATTAATAAGGATGGAACTTATTTGCCAAAATCAGTATTACATTCTGATTTGGACAGGGGTATGTTAGATTTTGTAAAAGATAGTTTAAATTTGGTTGTGTCAGGTAAATTAGTTCCAATGTTGGACATAATATTAACAACCCAAAACTGGTCACAATTTACAGAAACTTGGGAATTTGTTGACCAAGATTTTAACGTAAAACCTCCATTCATTACGGTAGTAAGACAACCAGAAGTTAAGTATGGCACAAACCCATCACTTCAATGGACAATACCGAATAGAAAAGAATTTTATTATGCAACAGTTCCAACATGGAACGGAAACCAAGAAGGAATGGATGTATATAAGATACCTCAACCAGTTCCTGTTGATATTGTTTATAACGTGAGAATAGTTTGTAATAGAATGAGAGAACTTAATGAATTCAACAAAATAGTATTACAAAAATTTTCTTCAAGACAAGCATATACTTTCGTTAAGGGTCAATATATACCAATTATTATGAATGGTATTCAGGATGAAAGTATTATGGATTTGGATAAAAGAAAATATTATAGTCAAAATTACGAATTTCAAATGTTAGGATATCTTATTGATGAGGAAGAATTTGAAGTATCTCCAGCGATAAATAGAGTTTTAACTATGATGGAAGTTTCTCCAAATTCTCCAAAAGGAAAGAAAAATGAGTTAAACCCTAAAAATCCTGATGTTTTTGATTTAGACTTTTTATTTGTAACAGGTAATACCATATTAAGTGAATTGATGGATTACCCTATTGATATGGAAGTTTCCCAAGTAAATAATGTTACTTCTTGGAATGTTTACATTAACAACCAATATTTTGGAAATAATGTTAATAGAATATTAATTAACACTAACGATATATTAAGAATTGAAATTACTAAAACTAATAATTCATTAGAATCAAAAATAATTTTTAGCAACAAATTAGTTTAATACTCTCCGTAAATATCTTTTTTATCTTTACACTTTTCAATAATTAATTGTTCCAAAAACTTGTAAATTTTAATTCCTTTTTTATCACAATAATTTTTTAGTACTTTATGTACGTCTTCTGAGATTTTTATGTTCTTTATATTGTTATCAGTTAATTTAGACATGAAAGATAAAAAAAGTAGAATTTATTCATACTAAATACAAATAGATTAATAAAAGTAAAGTTTTTTCATTTTATTTAGAATATTTATTAGAAATAAATAAACAAGAAACTAAAAAATAATGGCAACAGTACAGACTAATCAAAAAGTATTTGTTTCTCCGGGTGTCTATACCTCAGAAACAGATTTATCTTTTGTGGCGCAAAGTGTAGGTGTAACTACACTTGGTTTAGTTGGCGAGACTTTAAAAGGTCCGGCATTTGAACCTATTTTTATTACTAATTACAATGAGTTCCAATCATTCTTCGGAGGTTCTGAACCTACAAAATTTGTTAATACACAAATTCCAAAATATGAAGCAGCATATATTGCAAAATCATATTTACAACAATCTAATCAACTTTTTGTAACAAGAGTATTGGGTTTGTCAGGATATGATGCGGGTCCATCATGGACTATAACAACCACTGCAAATGTAGATGGTTCAACAGTAGGATTAAGTTCCGCAGTTGGAACTACTTGGACAGTTGGATTTACAGGAAGTTCTTCTGCAAACACGGTTTCTTTTGGAACGTTCCCTTACCCAATTCTACAAAATTTATCAAAACAATATACATTATCAGATGGTAGTGTATCTACACTTAGTAGTGATTTTACTGCTTATGTTAATGATTTTATGGACACTCCATCAACTTCTGCAACAACGGCAATTGTTTATGGTTCAATACCAAGTTCGGCGTACACTTCACTTAGTAGTATTCGTACTATATTAGTGAATGCTTTAAGTGTTGACTCATTAAACTTAAGTTCAAATGATTTAACTTCATCAGATAATAGTTCTTGGTTTTATTCTAATTTTACAAATTATTCAGGAAATAGTTATTCAGGATATTCTTTTAGTTATGTAGTTTCAAATATGGCTTCAGGTGCAAGTTCTACTTATACAGGAACTTTGTCAGGTAATGTGTATTCATATTCAGGAACTGCTTTTTCACAATATAATAATCTTGTAATTGCAACTTTACGTTCAAGAGGTATTTCAAATTACAATTCAACAAATCATGGACCTGTCTATCAAGTATCAGGATTAACTGATTTAAATTTGGTTTGTACTGGTTCTTATTCTGGTATTAGTTTAAGTCCGTACGCAACTTTCTTATTGTCGGGTGTTACTAAAGATTCAAAAACTTTCTCGTTTGAGACTTCTTTCGCAAGTACAAGTTCTAAATTTATAACTAAAGTTTTAGGCGTTGATAACTTTGGAAAATCCAGACTTGAAGTTCCGATTTTTGTTGAGGAGGTATACCCTACGGAATTAGATTATCTTTATAATAAAGGTTACATTCGTGGATTAAATTGTAATATGGTTGAACTTGCAGACGCAAGAAGTTTAAGTGGTAATTCTATTGCATGGAACTTGGAAAAGTATCAAACACCATTAACACCATTTTTAGTTTCTGAATTAAGAGGTAATAAAGTTTACAAACTGTTTAGATTTATATCTATATCAGATGGAGACTCGGCTAATACTGAAGTTAAAGTTTCAATTGCTAACATATCATTCGGTAATAGTACTTTTGATGTACTTGTTAGAAGTTTTTTTGATACTGACCAAAATCCTGTAGTTATTGAAAAATTCACGAGTTGTAATATGGACCCAGCGTCAAATAATTTTGTTGCAAAAAAAATAGGTTCTTATGACGGTGAATATCCTTTGAATTCAAAATATATTATGGTTGATTTGTCAGAGGAAGCCCCAATAGATGCTCTTCCTTGTGGATTCTACGGATATGACCAAAGAGTTTATGAAAATCTTACTAATAAATCACCAATACCAATTTATAAAGTTAAATACGACTACCCTGGCGAACCAATATATACACCTCCATTTGGAGTAGGTGTTGATTCTGGTGGTGATAATGTTAGGAGAACTTATTTAGGATTCTCAACAAAAATTCCTGTAGATATTTCTTTGTTACAATATAAAGGTAAAAGAAACCCTGTAACCGATTTTAACACTGCGGAAATAAGTACTCCTTGGAATTATTTAACTCAAGGTTTCCATATGGACTCAGGAGCAACTGTTGTTACAATTGGAAGTGAATATGTTACTAGTGGTCAAGTCGCTTTTGATTGTGGTGTTGCAGAATTCAGAAATGACCCTGAAAGTCAAGAAAACCCATACTACTTCATCTATTCAAGAAAGTATACAGTGTGTTTTGCCGGTGGATTTGACGGATGGGACATTTATAGAGAATATAGAACAAATGAAGATAGATTCAGACTTGGGTCTTCAGGATATTTAGCTGGAGCTGCTCCATCCGCAAGATACCCAACCGCAACAGGTCAAGGTATGTTCAAGAGAATTGTCGTTGAAAACAACACTCAAGATTTTGCAAACAGTGATTACTACGCTTATTTACTTGGTATTTTAACATTTGCAAATCCTGAATCAACAAATATTAATGTATTCGCAACTACAAGTATTGATTACGTTAATAATCCCGCTTTGGTTGCAGAAGCAATTAATATGATTCAGTTCTCAAGAGCTGACTCGGTATATATTGCAACAACACCTGACTATCCAATGTATTCTCCAGACGGTACTGACCCTCAACAAATTATTTATCCACAAAATGCGGTTGATAATTTGGACAACACTGGACTTGATTCTAACTATACTGCAACTTACTACCCTTGGATACTTACAAGAGATACTGTTACCAATACACAAATTTATTTACCACCAACAGGTGAAGTTTGTAGAAACTTGGCATTAACAGATAACATTGCGTTTCCTTGGTTTGCATCAGCGGGTTACACAAGAGGTCTTGTAAACTCTGTAAAGGCTAGATTGAAACTAACTCAAGAAGATAGAGATACTTTGTATCAAGGTAGAATCAATCCAATCGCAACTTTTTCTGATGTAGGAACTGTAATTTGGGGTAATAAAACATTACAAGTTGCGGATACAGCACTTAACAGATTAAATGTTAGAAGATTGTTACTTCAAGCTCGTAAGTTAATTTCAGCAGTAGCGGTTAGATTATTGTTTGAACAAAACGACCAAATTGTTAGACAACAATTCCTTGATAGTGTCAATCCAATCCTTGATTCAATAAGAAGAGATAGAGGTCTTTACGATTTCCGTGTGACTGTATCTTCTTCACCTGAAGATTTGGATAGAAATACACTTACAGGTAAAATTTACCTTAAACCAACGAAGGCGTTAGAATTCATAGATATTGAGTTCTTCATTACACCAACAGGTGCTTCGTTTGAAAATATCTAATAACAATTTAGATTATATTAAAACCCCTCCTTAGTGAGGGGTTTTTTTATTTATAAATGTATTTATAACTATGAAATACATCATAACAGAATCTAGACTTCATACTGCAATGATAAGATTATTTGGTCAATACATTAATATTGATGAAGTAAAAACTCATAATCCAATTGAGGAGACTCCGGATGGAGAAGAATATGAAGACACTAATAAAACACTTTTTTATGTTGGTGATTATTATGGAGAAGGTGAACTTTTCAGATATTATGAATGTGATTATTTTAATGAAAACGCATATGAGGTATTACAAAAATGTCCTTTACTTACATTAGATAGTAGTATATCGGATACTTTTAATAGTTTGTTTGATGATTTATGGATTGAACCATTTATACAGTGGATTAACAATGAATTTGATTTAAACGCCAAAGTTGTAGAATAACTAATTACAAATATTTATATGGTATGATTTACATTATTAAAGAAAGTTTTAAGGATGAGACCACCCCAAACATGAAGTATTATGCTTTTGATTGGGACGATAACATTGTTCATATGCCAACAAAAATTATGTTAAAAACTGAAGATGGTGATGAGATTGGCATGAGTACAGAAGATTTTGCAAAATACAGACATGATTTAGGTAAAAACCCTATAGATTATAAGGGTGAAAAAATTGTTGGGTATGCTGAAAATCCTTTCAGAAATTTTAGAACTGAAGGAGATAAAGAATTTCTTATAGATACGTTAAAGGCTAAAAAAGGTCCCGCGTTTGAAGATTTCAAAGAAGCAATTAATAACGGTTCAATATTTTCAATTATTACCGCAAGAGGTCACAATCCTGAAACGTTAAAGCAAGCGGTATACAATTATATTATAACAGGATTTGGTGGAATAGATAAAGAAGAATTAATTAAAAACTTAAGAAAATATAGGTCTTTTGTTGGAGACGAAGAAATGTCAGACAAAGAACTTATAAAAACATATTTGGAACTCAACAAATATCATCCTGTTACTTTTGGTGTTGGAGGTGCAGAAAGTCCTGAAGAATTAAAAGTTATGGCAATGGATGATTTTGTGTCTTATATAAAAGGTATGGCAGCAATATTAAATAAAAGAGCTTATATCAAAAAAGATTTAGGTAATGAATTTGTTCCTAGAGTTCCTATGATTGGATTCTCAGATGATGACCCTAAAAATGTAGAAGTAATGAAAAAACATTTTGCAGATAAACCAGAAAAACTAGTTAAGACTTATTCTACTGCAACTGGAACTAAAAAAGAAGCTTAATACAATATAATTTTATCTAAAATAAAAGTAAATAGAAATTATTTTTGATACTCACATATTTATATAATAAATAAATAAAAAATTTTTAAATTAAAATAACATGGCTGATTTACTAATGAAAATGCCGATACCTTATGAACCGAAACGTCAGAACCGTTTTATCTTGAGGTTTCCATCAAGTTTAGGCATTAATGAGTGGTTTGTAGAAAGTACTGCAAGACCACACATTACAATAGCGGCAACAGAAATTCCTTTTTTAAACACATCAGTATATGTTGCTGGTAGATTTAACTGGCAAACCATTAACGTAACGTTTAGAGACCCAATTGGACCTTCTGCGTCACAAGCTCTTATGGAGTGGGTACGTCTACATGCAGAGTCTGTTACAGGTCGTATGGGTTATGCTGCGGGTTATAAAAAAGATATTGACCTTGAAATGTTGGACCCAACAGGAGTTGTTGTTGAAAAATGGATTCTATATGGTACATTCCTTACAGACGTTAACTTCAATCAGTTGGCTTATAACCAAGATGGACTTGCAACAATAACAAGTACTTTAAGAATGGACCGTTGTGTGCTCGTGTATTAGTTTTTAATAAAATACATCTAACCATTTACAATATTGTTAAATTCCCGTATATTTACTTATATGGGAATTTTTATTTGTAATATATGCGAAAAAGAATGTGACGGTCTTAATTCATTAAGAAGTCATTCTTCACAAAAACACAATATAAGTGGTGATAAAATTTATATTGAATATGTTTTAAATGGGTTAGAACCAAAGTGTGAATGTGGTTGCGGTGGCAGACCCCCATTTATTACAATAAATAAAGGGTTTTCAAGATTTATTCAATCACACCATAATAGAGTTTCAGGAAAAAACAATTTTCATAAAAATCCGAAAACTCGTCAAAAAGCCGCTGAAACTCAAAAGAAAAATTGGGAAGAAGGGAAATATATTGGATGGTGGGAAAATAAATCTGAAGACACTTTAAAAAAAATAGAAGGAATTAAAGAAAAATTAAGAAACAATAAAGATAGAGGTAAACAAATATCTAAAAAATTAAAAGGAGTTCCAAAAACAGAAGAGTCAAAACGTAAATTATCAATTTCACAAAAAAAACGATATGAAGATAATCCTCAACTAAAAATTAATCAATCTAAATATAAGTTGGAGTGGATGAGAAAAAATTCAAAAGTAAAAACTTCTAAATTAGAAGATAAATTTATTGAAATATTAAATGAAATTGGGTATGTTAAAGATATTGATTATATTCACAATCATTTAATATTAAACATTAAAACATTTTTTGATTTTTATATTCCAATTAATAAAATAATGATAGAAGTTGATGGGGATTTTTATCATTGCAACCCTAATAGTAAATACTCATTCGCTGAATATGATATACAGAAAAAAAATTTATCAAACGACAAAAGAAAGAATACTTGGTGTGAAAACCACAACATTACTTTAATTCGTTATTGGGAAAAAGATATTAACGAAAGACCTGAATGGATTATTTCCGATTTAAGAAATAGATTGTCTTTATAAAAATAAAAACACAATTATATTTAACCCTAAACTAATAAACGTTTAGGGTTAATTTTTTTATATATGGATGAACAAACAAGACAATACGCACAAGAAAACCTAACATTACCACATGATGTAGTACCTTTACCTTCAGAAGGTGTTTTTTATAAAAATAAAAAGAAATCAGTTAAGGTTGGGTATTTAACTGCGTCTGACGAAAATATTTTGATGGCGGGTGGAGAAGATGTTGCAATTAATTTACTTAGGGCAAAAATTTATGAACCGGATATCCGTGTTGATGATTTACTTGAAGGTGATGTTGAAGCAATTCTTATCTTTTTAAGAAATACATCTTTTGGCCCTGAAATATCACTTAATCTTACAGACCCAAAAACAGATAAGTCATTTACCGCTAATGTTTTGATTGACCAATTATCAATTAAAAAAGGTCAAGACCCAAATCCTGATGGGACATTTACGGTGACTTTACCAAAAAGTAATACAACTGTAAAACTAAAAATACTTACATACGGTGAGATAAGAGAAATTAATAAATCTTTGGCAATTTATCCTCAAGGAAGGGTTGTACCTTCAGTTACAATGAAACTACAAAGACAAATTATAGAAGCCAATGGAACAACAGATAAAGGAGAGATTGCTAAATTAATTGAACAATTACCAATTTTAGATTCTAAATACATTAAAAAATTTTTAGATGAAAATGAGCCAAGGCTTGATATGTCTAGAATAGTTAATACCCCATCAGGAGAAAGACTAACAGTTAATGTTGGTTTTGGGGTTGACTTTTTTCGTCCTTTCTTCTGATTATAGACAAGGACAACTGGATGAATTCTATTATTTGGCAACTTTATTAAAAGTAGGGTGGAATGAATTTACAGAAATGCCTCTTTTTGTAAGAAAATATTTGTTAGATAAGTGGTATAAAGAAAACAAGAAGGACTGAAAAACAGTCCTTCTTGTATTTATTAACATATTATGGCAACAGACAAAATACCCAATATTGGTGACCCTACAGGAATTATTGAAACTTTTGGTAAACTAGCAAACCAATTGAAATTTGATGCTGGTAATATAAAAGATGCTTTTGGAGATATTGAAGGCGCTGCTTTAGAGATAAATAAACAATTTGGACAAGGCAGACAAAGAATTGGTGAGTTAAAAACTGCGGTTGCCGACGCAATTCCTGCAATTGATAGATTGGGGGGTACTTCATATGACGCGGTTGAAACAATAAGAAAAGTATCAGAAGCGACAAATAGAAATGTTGTGGCATCTACTGAAGATATAACGAAATTATATTCGGCAATGCAAATTACGGGTATAGACGTTAAAACGCTTGTAGAAGGATTTCAAGATGTCGGAGTTCAATTTTCACAAGTAGGACCTCAAATAAAAGAATCTATAGATTATATTCAAAGTGTTGGAGCTAATGCTGGAGCGGTAATGAGTAAAGTGATGGAAAATATGAGCCAAATGAATAGGTTCAATTTCCAAGACGGCGTTTTAGGTTTAACAAAAATGGCAACTCAAGCAACCTTAATGAAATTTGATATGGGTCAGGTTTTTACTTTGGCCGACAAAGCTTTAGACCCACAAGGTGCAATTGAGTTATCATCCGCCTTTCAAAGGTTAGGAATCTCTGCTGGTGGATTAACCGACCCATTTGAATTAATGTATAAGTCATTGAACGACCCAGAGGGTTTACAAGATAGTATTGTAGAAATGACAAAGCAATTCACTTATTTTGATGAAAAAACAAAATCATTTAAAATAAATCCTGCAGGAATGCTTCAATTGAGAGAACTTCAAGACCAAACAGGACTTATGGCATCTGAGATGTCCAAATTAGCATTAAACACTGCGGATTTGGATAGAAAACTTTCCATGTTAAGACCTTCTTTGAAATTTGAAAACGAGGAAGATAAGATGTATTTGGCAAATATTGCCAAGATGGGAAAGGGTGGTGAATATACTGTAGATATTGTAAATAAAGAAGGAAATACAGAAACAAAAAAATTACAAGATTTAACTCAGGACCAGTTAGACATTTTAATAGAAGAAGAAAAAACTAGACCAAAAGATTTAGAGAGCATGCAAAGAGCCCAATTACACAATATTGAGGCAATGGCCGGAGACATGAGAGCCATTAGAGATAAATTGGTTTACGGTTTTGTATCTGCTCCAAAAGTCAGTAATTTTGCTGAAGATATTGGACAAATTGGAAAAATTGTGACTGATACTTTAAATAAAAATGTTGACCAAAAAGCGGTTAGGGGAAAAGTAGATGAGACAATTGGAGATGTTAAAGAAATAATCTCAAAAATGATTAGAGGTGAAAGTGTCGGATTAGATTTTGAATCTTTGGAGAAAACAACTAAAGGGATATTTGATTTTGAAAAATTAAAGGATAAGATAATGGGTATGTCGGGAGACATAAAAAAAGAAATACCTCAAAAAATTAAAGATAGATATGATTTGCCATCGGTTGACCTTTCAAAATTATTTGAAAAGATGACAAATTGGTTTGATAATAATGATGGAAAATATTCAAAAGTTGATGACTTTCCAAAATATAGTCCAAAAAATTCATATCCAAAATTTGATGATTTTCCAAATAAAAAAGAGTTATCTGTAACTACAATTGATACTGGAGCTCTTAATATTGGGGATAAAGGATTAACAGAGTTATTTGCTTCAATAGGTAAATCAAAATATGTTGTTGGAATTCCTACTGATATTTCTGATGCGTTTAAATCTAGTTTTGCGGATATTGCAGGTCAAGTTGGTATTACAAATGGACTAACTGAAAAAAGTAATAATATACTTAGTGAAATTGCAAAAAATATAAAAAGTCCTGTTGGGACACCTATTAATAGAGATTCTGCATATAATGTTAGAAGTTTGGTTAAATCATCGTCTACTCCCTCAACAGATAATTTTTCAAAAAATACAGAATCACATATGCATACATTTGATGGTAATATTACTTGGAGAATAGACGCACCTCCTGAGTTAGATACTAAAAGATTTTATGCGATGATAGACAAACAAGAATTTAAAGAAGCGTTTTACAAGATAGTTCTTGAAAAGTTTAAAGAAACAGAACAACAAAGCTCTTATACAAAATCTGCATAAAAATTCTAAAGAATCTATTTATATTAAAAGAAATAAATGGGTAGCCCGCTAATTGTCAATTCCGAAGTATTCAGAAAAAAAATTATTGTCAAAAACTTGGTACCTTATATCAAGTCACCCAGCAAAATTACGCCACCCATTAATTATGACACTATATTATCAGATTATTCGGTTACGGATTCGCCTGATGTTTTAATTGACGAATCTGGTTTTGCTAAAAATCTATATAAAAATAATCAGTATGGGTCAGAAGGTGGATATAAACAAGTTCCTGACCCAACAGCATTACTTAATAGTAAATCTAATGAGGGTGAATATGGGTATCAGGATGCTAATATTGTGGATGATGGTTATGCCGCAACACAACTTTGGAGACCTTTAAACGCTTATGCGGCAAGTAATAATTTGGACGCGGCTGATGTTATTGCAACATTGGAAATTTTGCAAGTTAATAATGGAAGAACTCCAAATGGTCAACAATATCCATCATTCAATAATTCTTCATATACTCCGGTTGGGATATTATTATCACCTGACCCATTAGGTGATAATGGTTTATTAAGTCAAGATTCATATATTGCTCGTTTAGGTGCTAAATTATTAAAAAAAGAATTTGAAGCAAGAATAGGTAGAGAAATTATTAGGAATACGGTTGCAAGGGCAAATATTTTTAATGTTAGGTCAGGAACTGATGTTTTAAATTTGATTACTGGTAGAGTACCACTTATAGAACCAAACTATACTATTACAGTTCCGGCGAATCCAATAATTGCCGCCACAGATTTTGCTTTGAAATTAGCCGGTTCAACAATACCTGTATCAACAATACCTGGTTCTTATTTTGATTCAAGTATTAATTCAGGACAACCAACAACAATACAACAACTTAATAATGCATTTAGAAAAAGTACCGTTGGTAAATTTGTTACAAAATTACTTGGAAGTCCTAAAACAGGTTCAGAATTATTTTTAAATAATACTGGAGGTGGACAAAAATCTAGATTATTTGGTAACTTAAATTATAACAAATATAAACCAGGATATAATAGAACTATATTTGATAGGTTAGGAGGGGCTATTGTAGGTACTAATACTGAAAATAGTAACTATTACATAGGGTCAACAACATCAGAACCATCAAGAGTTTTTTCACCTAGTGGTTCTTTACCTAATAATAGTTTTGGGGAAGAACAACAATCACCTGTATTTGGTCCGTCAGAGTTAGCACAATTATATGAAGGTCCTAGTAAAGAGATTAGATTGGGTGCTAATGGAGTTGCTTATGTCAATGGGGGAGGAATTGAAGGTGGGTTAACTTGGATATCTCCAGGTACCGAATCAAATGCCGGAAAAAAAGTAACTCCTGGAGGAGGAACCATTTCAACTGAAAAGATACAAGTATTACCATCATTTGGTAGTACAATGTCTACATCAATTGACTTTAAAGACGGTTCAATATTAGACCAGACAAAAAGAATAATTGATAGTGCTGGAAAATCGGGAGGAAAAAAATTACAACATGTTGGAAATGCTATAGACCAAGTAAGTAAAGTATTTAACGACGGATATAAAGAAATTACCAAAGGTTCAAAAGTTATAAGTTATTATTATAATGGTTTTCAAAATATTGGAAATGAAGTAGGTGCGGAATATTGTAGAGTTTTTAGTAAAGATTTACCTTATTTACAATATAACGATTTACAAAAAACAGATGGAATTACAACACAAAATAGAAAAATAAGTTATTCTGTCTTAGATAGTACATACAATCTTAATATATATCCTAATAAAAAAACAGGAACTGCAAACTCAACAAATTTAGTTGGGGACCCTGATAAAGATGGTCACGTTAAAAAGTATATGTTCTCAATTGAGAATTTAGCATGGAGGACATCAAGTAAACCAGGATTTACATATTCTGATTTACCTGTATGTGAAAGAGGTCCAAATGGAGGCAGAATTATGTGGTTTCCTCCTTATGGTTTAACTTTTTCTGAAAACAATAGTGCGTCATGGAAAGATTCATCATTTATTGGAAGACCTGAACCAATATATACTTACAGTAACACAAGTAGAACTGGTAGTTTAACTTGGAAGATAGTTGTTGACCACCCATCAGTATTGAATTTAATTGTAAATAAAGTTTTAAATAGTCAAACAAACAAAGAAAAAATTAACTCAATGATTGATTCTTTTTTTGCAGGTTGTTTAAAATATGATTTATATGATTTGGCTAAAAAATATCCTTTGGCTAATCCAAATGATTTATATATTATTCAAACTGAACTTAATTCAAAACAAGTTCCTAAAGAACAAATTAATTGGATTGCAAAACAATTAACAAGTGGTAAAGATAGTTCTAATAATGAAACTATACCTGAAGTGCAAAATCCTATTATTAACACGCAAGATATTACAGGACCTTTATTGGGTTTAGGCTTTTATTTTTATAATGATGAACCAGGTAAAACAGAAACTACACCACAACCTTACAATTACTATTATACCTCATATGTTGGTAATAAACAAACATACATAAATGCTGCGGTAAATGAAGGAGGAACTAAAAATAAAGAACAAGTAACTTTATTTTTTAGTGATGTTGTAGAATCAAACTATTCTATGGTTAATGAAAACCTTTTGAAGATTTATAATGGTATTAAAGCTAATGAATATGAAAAAGTGGTTATTAATTTGGTCGGAACAACATCAGCTCCGGCAACTAAAGAATATAATTTGGGTTTGGCTAAAAGAAGAGATGATTCTGTAAAAAAATATATTAGGGAGTTTAAACCAGCTACGGAAAAAAGTACATTAAGTGAACTTGCATTAACTAATAATATTATTATATCTATAACTCAAACAGAAGAAGGTGAAACTTCTGTCACAGTTAAGAATAAAGATAAAGTCACAAGCAACTCATATAATTGTACGGACCAAGATAATTCAACCGCACCCTCACATGAGAAAAATACCGTAAATGCAATGGCTTGTAGACGGGTGGCAATTAATAATGTTACTATAGTACCAAGAATTAAACCAACAGAGCCGGTAACACCAACAGTTAATACATCAACACAATATACTCAACAAATAACAGAAACGACAGTAACTGAAACTACAGAAGTACAAAGACCTAGATTAGCTGATAATATTTCAAAAAGAGTGTTGAGGTTATTATTATCTGAATGTGACTATTTTGAATCAATTAAAGAAGATACACCAATGGTTTATGATAATTTAAAAGATAAGTTAAAATTCTTTAATCCCGCATTTCATTCAACAACTCCAGAAGGTCTCAATTCAAGGTTAACATTCTTAAATCAATGCTTAAGACCTGGAGAAACAATTCCAGTAGTTAAGACAATAAACGGAAAGTCAACTCTACAATATAATAATGCGGTTAATACTGCATTTGGTGCGCCTCCTGTTCTTGTTTTAAGAGTGGGGGATTTTTATAATACAAAAATTATACCTGATAGTTTAAATATAACTTATGAGAATTTAGATATTAATCCTGAAGGTATTGGCATTCAACCTATGATTGCAAATATAACTATGGGCTTTAAATTTGTTGGTGGTAGTGGTATGAAAGATGCTGTTGATAGAATTCAAAACGCATTATCATTTAATTTTTATGCAAATACAGAAGTATACGATGATAGGGCAGAAGTTACTGATACAGAAAGTTTGACAAAAGAAGATGATTATTTTAATAATTTTTATTCAAATCAACCACCACCTACCGTAAAACAAGTTCAAAATAATAACGGACAAAATAATGGTTCATTTATCGGAGAAGTGCTAAGTTCAGTACAAGGTGTTAGCGGCATAACAGGAGATATATCTTATACTAAGTTTATGTCTCAAGTTGTTGACGAAACTCAAAATTATTTCACAACAATATTCAATAAGAATAAAGAAGTTTTGGTTCAATACAACGAAGGTATTAGACAAATATGGACACTAAAAAGAAATTATACTGAAGGTATCTTGAGTGGGGATTTGGTACAAAGTCAATACTTATTTGGTAAATCTGCACAATTCCAACAGAATATTGATAATATATTTCAATACTATTTGGACTCAATATCAAATGGAGGTGACCCATTCATGTCTTTTATTTCTGCACAAAATAAGAATTTTTCCGATAAAGTAGTAAGGGAAATTTCAACAAGTTATTATAATTACGTATCTGAAAAGAGAGACACGTTTGCAAATGCGTTAACAAAAGTAATTCAAGAAGCCACTCTGTCACAACAATCGTATGTTCAACAATTGGCTAGATTGAATATTATTAATTTTGGACGAAACAATGGTCCCGAAAACCCTACTTCTGGTACTGATGGATATCAAGAAAAAAATGGATATACTCAAGTTTATTATACAACAGGTGAGACACTTCAAAATCTTTATGAAAATAAAGAAAAAATATCGTATTCTTTACATGATTATTATTTGAAACTTGGTGAAGAAATTAAATTTACTGCAGGTTCAGGTAAAGAACTTACAAATAAAATGATGTTATCAAACAATAAGGATTTTTCACAAGAAGAACCATTTACAAGTGTTTCTAAAAATCCGTTATTTAACGATGTTAATTTTTCAAATCAGTATATTATATTAAACCAAGATATTGTGGATGACAAAAAGTATGAGACGTTTAAAAATAAAATAATCGGAGGGGTTTTAGCTAATCCCGCTTTGTTCGGTAATGGTAACCCTAGATTATCTGAAGAGTTTGACGTTTATTGGAAATTGAGTGCGGCTCCAGTATTTAAAGAAGAAAATGGAGTGGCTTTAGATTTCATGAATTACATGGAGAAAACTGAGTTAAAAAACTATTTAAACTATACTGTTATTGATAAAACTAAGGAAATAAAACTTTACTATAGTAACAATCCTGACGCCACAGAAGACAATTTAAAAAATAAAAGAATTAGTTACATAAAATCATTAGGCAACACTGATAACTCAACAACAAACACTAAAACATTCAACGACCAAATTGATTTTGTAAATATCGCAAAAATAAAACTTAATTAATGGCATATACATATTGGAATAGATATTCCCAATTTTTAATCAATGGTCAACAAACTGTTGTACCTTTTGTGCAATTGCCAGGAAAAACAACAGATAAAACATATGTTTATAAAATTGGAACAAGTAGATTAGATAAGGTATCTCAAGAAATTTATAGTACACCTTATTTTGGATGGTTAATATTACAGGCTAATCCCCAATTCGGAGGACTTGAAAATTATATATATGATGGTGCTATATTGACAATTCCATTTCCTCTTCTACCATCATTACAGGATTATAAAGGAGCAGTAGAAAATCATTTTTATTATTATGGTAGGTAACATTCCCGACAATAGCGGTAATATTTTAGTTGAATTTGATTATAACAATATAATTGTTGTAGACCCAAATAAAACTATTGATGCTCAAGGTAACATGAAAGAAAGATTGGTAGACCATGAGAATCTTGTCATGTTTGTTAATCTTGAGGCGGAAGTATTACCAAGAACTAAATTGGCTGTTGGTGGAAGTCCACAAGATACTGCTAGAACTGTTTCTATTTCTAAGATAAATTTTTTGGCGCCAAATAAAGACCAGTATTTTACAACAAGTTATTATGATGAGTTAACAGGAAAAAATACAACCAAAAATAATGGGATAAATCAAAAAACCGAAACAACTGTAGTTCCGCCCAATAATCAGAAAGCATATGTTAAGGCTGGTGTTATTAGTAATGGTATTGATGGAGCGGTTGATAATGGTTTATTAGGTATTACAAGTATTAATATAAGAATTAGTACATCATTTATACCGAGTGTTAGTATTACATTAGAGGATGTTCAAGGAAGAGCATTATTTTCACTAGGTGATAATTCACCATATGCCGCATTTTTTAATTTGCCATACCCACCATTTTATTTAACTTTAAAAGGTTATTATGGACAAGCGGTAAAGTATCAATTAAATCTTGAAAAATTTAATGCCACATTTAATTCATTTAGTGGTAACTACCAAGTTGCGTTAGAACTTAAAGGTTATAAGTTTAATATATTAAATGAAATACAAGTATCTCATTTGTTAGCGGCACCACACATGTACTCTACTACATTTCAACTTAGTCAGTCAGAAACTAACGCAAAAAATTTATCCAAATCAATACAAACAAAAGAACCAACACTTGGTGCAACAAATAGTAATGACGTTAGTTTAAGTTCAGTTACAACTGAAAAAGGATATGAAAAAATTGCTTCAGTATATAGTGATTATAAATCAAAAGGTTTATTACCGTATGATTTTCCTGAAATAACACTATACCAACTTATGGATAAAATATCAACCTTTGAGGTTAATATTATGAATCAATATACTAAAGCAGATGTCCAACCTTTAACAGACTGTAGAGCGTATAAGTCACTATTAAAGAAATATTATGAGGAAGTATATCAATCAAACGATTCTTGGTTTTCAAAATTTATGGACCCACAACCAATAATTTTAACTGATGGTACAAAAAGATTTGTTTTTAAAGAAGGATTTACCATAACGCAACAAGCGGCGGCAATTCAAGATTTAGAAAATTTAATTATAAAGTTTAACGGAGAATTATCTAATAATAAAACATTAGGTAAAGCTGGAGATTATCCTATTGAAAACCCAATAACTAAAACTCAAATTGTTCAAGAAAAAGTTAATAAGGCTCAAATTAATGTAATTGCAACATTACAAGAGGCTGGAATTTTTGTAACTGTTGGTTCGTCGCCAGAAGTTGCGAGTTTTTTTAAAAAAAAATCTAATTTATTTAAATTTTTCTTAGTAAAAGATTCTAACACTGGAGAAATTGAATTACAACAGAGCAGTATTTTTAAGTTTCAATTTTTTATAGATTCTATTAGAAAAATGGAAGCAGACGCTAATAAAAAACAATCTGAATTAGAAACAAAGATTACTGCCGAATTAGCAAAAAAATTGGAGGACGATAAAATAGGGTTAGGTTTTAAACCTACAATTAGAAATATTTGTGCAATTATAATGGCATCTGCGGAAGGGTTTATAAGACTAATGGATGAAACTCATACAAATGCTTGGAATTTAAGGAATGACCCAATCAGAAGAAATGCAATTTTAAATAATCAATCTTCCGCAACAAGCTCCGATGCAAAACAAAATGTTTCAATAACAAATACAAGCTCATCGTTAAAAAATTCAGAAATACCAATTTATCCGTGGCCTCAATTTTTTGTTGAAACAACAGAAGATGTTAAAGGTAAATTTCAATTGAAATATATCGCAGACCCTTCGGTTGTTGATTTAACAAAGGGTGATATATATGCTAAATGGCCTGAAGTTCAATTTGTTGAAGAATATTTAAAAGGTCTTACTCAAAAGTTTGACACTCCTGTTGAACAACCTACATTAGATAACTCAACAACAACTAATTTATTAAATATAAATGCCGTTGAATTTCCACAAGGAAATGTTGCATATAGAAATAAAGATGAACTTAAGTTTTTTTATGAAATATATGAAAGACAATTTCTAACGGCATTTTATACTGGACTTGGAAGAGTAAAAAGTAATTCAGGTAATAGTCCTATTAATGAATTAATTAATATTGTTACGGATTATGAGAGTCAAAACATCTATACGAGTATTGGAGGAAGTAGTCCATATTTGACTTTTAAATTAAAAAACTATAACATTACTGCAAATAATTATTTAAGAACTTTATATAGTTTTTCAAATCAAGGAACGGGAAGGTCTTATCAGGATTTTATTAGGGATTTTTTTGTTACTCCATATATAAGAACTTTATTAGACAAATCATTTTCAATATTATCAATAGAAGATTTAGGAGCTGAACCACAAAACAAATTGGCTGAGTTAGCACCAAAATTAGAAAGTGTCATAAAAAATGCTTCAGATGAGACAACTATTATTGATACTTACCCATTCACAAATGATAAATGGTGTGCGGAAAATTTAACAAGTAATAATACTAATCTTGGTAATAAGAGGTATAATGTCAGTAAAGTTTTAAGAGTATACTCTGCAAGAGATGTTTTTGCAAATTTTGATGATACTTCAACAACAACTGTAAACAGGCCTGTAACTAATTTTTATTATTTGAATCCTCCTAATCCATTAAAAACTATAAGTTCGGTTGTAACCTTATCTGATTTTTATAAATCAGAATCAACCAAAACCTTGTTACCTACAGTAGGATTTACATATACAGATGTGCCGGCTAAAGATGTTGCAGGGTTTAAACAACTTCCAACAGAAACAACAACATCAATTTTCAATACACCATATTTTATTAACTCAATTTTGAAAGGTGTTGATAATTGGAGAAGAGGTAACAATACACCATATAAAACATCTGCTTATCTTTTCTTGAATTCTTTACCACTTATTTCTTTAAAAGAAAAATTAAAATCTAAAACTAATATTTCAGATATTAATGGAGTGGTTACAAATTCAGGGCTTGATGATTTAAACTATTTCTTTGCAACTTTGAAGAAGTTCGGGGCAATTCACAAATTACCATATGCTTGGATTTTAAAGATGGGTTCAATATGGCATAGATATAAAACATATAAAGAAACTAATGTTGATATCTTAACAGATGTTTGGAACAACTATGACTTTATCAATGGATATGACCCAATAACTAAAAATTTATCAAAACAATACAAGTATACTCAAAACGGAAAAGAAAATGTAATACAACTTCAAAATGTATCTTCAGATATTAATAATATCCAAATTGGATTTTATCCAAAAGTTATTAACGATTTTAATGTATTTTATAATGGGTATGATTTATTTAGTGGATATACTGATAATGAATTACAGTCTGTTGTTAACAGAGGATTAAAAATATATAATTTTCCAAATTCAAACATTAGTAATGTAACTGCAGGTACAACTACATTTAATGTTAAAACTTGGTCAGTATTAATTCCTGCAAATACAGAAAAATCTGTAAAACCACAAGAAGATTGTAAACCAGACTTAATATCTTATTTGGAAAGTAGTTTTATTATTCCTTCATTTGGAGGAGGAGTAAACGAATCTGAGGATGCTTTGGTCACAAATGGAGTACTTACTCCAGGATATACATTTAATGGTAATCCTGCGGTGTTTAATGGTTCGGTAAGGTTATTTTGGTCGGCATCAAACTATGGTTATTTTGATTCTACTAAAATTGTAAAACCAAGTCCTTACGATTATATAAATAAGATTGAGACAAATGCGTCTGATATGTCACCATTTAGGTTATTAGGTACAGATAATTATAGTAAAATAGATGAAATATTTTCTGTGTTTGAAAAAAGAATATTAGATTTGTTTGAAGAAGAATTTCTTAATTTCTCTAAATCAATGTCAAATATTGAAGAAGGAATACCAATTAAAACAACATATGACCAAAACAATGGAACTATTAATGCTATGTTTAAAAACTTTCAATTGCTCTTTAAAGAAATGATGAGAGTTCCTCCAAACTTTGAAAAGAAAATGATGAAAGTTATTTTAATAGTTCGGTAGACGAACAATTTAATTCGGTTTTGAGTCAAATAAAAACATTTATGGATTATGATGTTTTATTTAGATATGGAAATCCTTCAAATTATAATAAAAGGATTTTTGCTTCATTCCTATCTTACCAAGGAACCAATGTTGTTACAGACCCAATTCCACTTGAGCCTTATGTACCGTTCACTTTACCATCAAAATATGGAGGAATTACAGTATCTAGTTCAAAACAAAAGTATCCAAAAGAATGGTTGGAATTAGAATTACAAGTAGGATTCTCTACAATACCAGAATTGGACTATAAAGACAATGGTTCGTATATTACGGATTTCTTTGTTGATAATAATATTGAATTTACAATTGAAAATATAACATTGTTAGCACCAATAATTAAAATGTATGCAACACAAAAATTATCTAATGGAATAACTCCTGCAGGATTTAGGGTAAGCATTCAGTCTTATTTGACTGATTGTAATGATTTACAAAATTTATTTATTGATGGAGTAATGAGGAAAATTGTTGCTAAATTGCCTAATCAAAGTCAATTACCTGAAACAGAGAAACGGACTGTTGTTGACGGAGACCAATCCAAAGTTTCTATTTACGAAACATTTAAAGCAGTAAATGATAAATGGATTGCTGGAGGCGATTATGAGTCAAAAACATTATTTGAAGACATTTTATTTTTAGATAGAGCATCTAGAAATATAGGGGATGTTTTACTTGTTGATATTTTTGAACTTAGAAATGTTTTAAATAAAAATTCACTTAATATGAACATGAGTGTCTACACTTTCTTGGCTGGAATTTTTATTAATAACAAGTTTACAATAATGAATTTACCGGCATATGTTAATTTTTATAACGTACAAGATGTTGGTAATATTGATTTTTCAAAACCTGAAGGTAGTTTAGAGTTTGCAAATAATTTGTGGGGAACATTTTTAAATGTTGATTATAGAAACTCAACTTCAAAAATGGTTTGTTTCTTTACAGGAAAACCATCAAGTTATCTTAATTTACCAGATAATAATTTTTATAGATTTAGAGATGATGCATTTGATTTAAGAAGAGCTTCTGATAATCCTTTAATAGAAAATCAAAAAGGAAAAACAGATTGGGCGTTATCTAACAGATGTGTCGGATTTAATGTTGATATTGGAGTTAGAAATCAAAATATATTTTATTCTTTTCAAGTGGGACAAGATAATGGAAAGGCGACGGCAGAATCAATTCAAGCGACCTTAAATATAATTAATAACGTCGGAGGTACAAATACTTCAACACAAAGTGTTGGATTATACAATTATTATAATCAAAGAAGTTATCCGTGTACTGTCGTTAGTTTAGGTAATGCTCTTATACAACCAACAATGTATTTTAATTTAAGACATGTTCCGATGTTTAATGGACCTTATATGATTCAAGAGGTTACACATACAATATCTCCAGGTAGTTTCCAAACTTCATTTACTGGAATAAGACAAGGAATTTTTGATTTACCTCAAATAGACAAATATCTACAAAGTATTAACCGAAATTTATTAACTAAGCTTGAAGCATTTATTAAAAATAAGGAAGAAAGTACAACTGTTGTTCCAAAACAAACAAATAGTGATAATCGTCAACAACCTGAAAACGCTTGTGTTTCTAAGATATTAGAAATATATAAAGAAGATAAATTTGAAGTTGTTAAAAATGTTGAAACAAGTGTTACTCAAGAAAAAATGATAGAAACTATTAATAATATTTTATTACAAAGAAATGAAAATACGAATGATGCATTAATGCAATATATAATTTATGCAATATGTTACATTACAACATTTAATAGCAGTAAAAATAAATTTGTTGGATATGGGAACAACTATTCAATGAATATTAATTTGGAGATAAATTTTTCCCCAACTTATCAAAAATTTTTTAATAAAAAATATTCTTGTATATCAATTGATAATATCCCTAAATATGTTAAAGCAATTCCAAATTTTGATACAATAGATAAGTTTGTTGAATTTATGTACGATAGAATATCTCCTAATTTGAAAAGAATAACTCAAAATGGATTGCTGCAATATTTTTATTGTAATTTTCCTAACAGCGATACAAATAAGTCAGAATGTGCTAATTTTGAAAAAGAAAAAAAAACAAATGATAGCATAAAGCAAGCCTTTAAAAATCTTAAGGATGGATTAGATAGTTTACAAAAATTAAAATCAAACACGACTTATAATATTAAAGACCTTGATGTTTTGTTATTGTTAAATGGTACGTTAACAGATAGTAAAAATCCATCAATAACACCAACTCCATTACCAGCACAATCAACAATTACTTGTGAAAAACCAACAATTATTAGTATGAACCCGTTAACCGCCACAACATCAGGAGATATGCCTGTAATTGAACTTTCAGGTACATCTTTATTTGGAAAAACTATTGTAACTTTAAATGGTAATCCAACAACAATACTCACAAATACTAATAACGTTTTAACTTTTGTACCAAAAATTAAAACATCGGGTAAAATTAAAATTCAAACAGTTGGGGGTAGTGATGAATTTACGGAAGACTTTAAGTTTATTAAAAACACCTCAGCAACAACAAAACAGAAATAATATTTATTTTATATTAATATCATATATTTATAAGAAACTAATTTTATGAGTTTAGACAATATTTTAAATAATTATCTTGGTAAAAAAACAAGATATAATGAACAAGACAATGGGGATGGAACCAAAGAGGTGTGTGATTTAGATACTGGAGATTGTTATGTTGTAAGAGAAAGAGACGGACTTATTGAAAGAGCCGGACATCAAGTAATGACGAATAGAAGAATCAAAGTTGAAACTACTCAAGGAATAAAACAATTATTAAACGGTTAAAAAAATGGCAATAGATAAAAAAATATTAAACGAAATTAGTAGGTATCATTTTATTAATAACTATATAAATGAGCAAGACGCACTTGCAATTCCTGAAACACCTTTACCACAGGCACCTGGCGGAAATGCGGCGGCGCCGCCAGCTCCAAATGAGGAGATGCCAGAAACACCACCAACACCAATAGATGTTGAAAGTGACCCTGATGTTGAAAAAATTGATAATTCTGGAGAATCGGAAGAAAAAAATTCTGAAGGTGGTGAAACAGAAGAACTTGAAATAACTGATTTAGTTAAATCACAAGAAAACATTGAAACTAAACAGGAAGAATATTTTAACAACTTATTCTCACAAGTTTCTGGATTGGAAGCTAAATTAGGTGAAATGGATGCAATTTTAAATAAATTAAATTCCATTGAGGCTAAAATAGAAAAATATAGAGAAAAAAGTCCACAAGAAAAATTGGATTTAAGAAAATATGATTCATATCCTTTTACTCAAAAACTATCAGATTTTTTTGATGATAAGAAAGATGAAATGGAAAAAACAGGAAAACTTGATTACGTATTAAATAGTGATGATGTTACGGATATTAACGATAAACAAATTAAAGATAGTTTCTCACCTTCAGACACATCGGAAACAAATTATTAAATAATAAAAAAGACTACTTCGGTGGTCTTTTTTATTTTAATTATCCTCACTAAAATGACATCTGTCATTTGACTAAAGTGATTTTATTGATTATATTTGTAATATAAATTTATAAATATGAATGCATTAGACGCTGTATTAGCACAGTACGAAAAATCAAAACAATCGGGCGGGGCCCAAGGTAAGATGTCTCAGGACGAAAGAATGAAAAGGTATTTCGCTTTAATCTTAGGAGACAAAGAAAGTTCAGGACAAAGAAAGATTAGAATCCTGCCAACTTCAGATGGTTCTTCACCATTTAAGGAAGCTTGGTATCATGAAATCCAAGTTGGCGGTCAATGGCAGAAGTTCTATGACCCAGGAAAGAACGATAACGAACGTTCACCACTTAACGAAGTTTATGAAGAACTTATGTCCACAGGTAAAGAATCGGACAAAGAACTTGCAAAACAATACAAATCTCGTAAGTTTTATATTGTAAAAGTTATTGACCGTGATAACGAACAAGACGGACCAAAGTTTTGGAGATTCAAACACAACTATAAGAATGATGGTATCTTGGATAAAATCATTCCAATTTGGAGAAACAAGGGTGATATTACCGACGCATCAAAAGGTCGTGACCTTGTTATTGAATTGACCAAATCTAAAACAGGTAAAGGTAAAGAATATACTACGGTATCAACAATTATGTATGACGACCCATGTCCTGTACATGAGGATAAAGTACAATCAGATGCTTGGGTAAATAATCCATTAACATGGTTGGATGTTTATTCTAAAAAACCAGTTGATTATCTTGAAGCAATTGCGAGAGGTGAAACTCCAAAATGGGATAGTGATAAGGGTGGATATGTTTACGGTGACAGTACTCAATCTGAAACATCTATCGGTGGAAAATCAACAAAGTCATCTTATGTTGACCCACAGGCGGAAGACGAACCAGACGAAAATTTACCATTTTAGTATAACGGGTGGGGGATAACCCCACCCTTAATTTTATCATATGACGTTTAAAGAAGAAATTGATTTACAATTAAGAGATAATAAAATGTTGTCTTACGAAATATTAAGCCAACTAAAAGATAAGGGATACAAATCTGGTAGACCAAAACAAATAGGCGATACCGTTTTATTTGGAATGATTGAAGAAGAAGACCAAGGAGATAAGTTTTTAAAACTAATAACCTTTCACGAAGAAGAGATTGGTGTTCTTTATGAAGAGAACAGTGGAGAGTACTCTAATAAAAAATCTGATAAACTTCCAAGACTTAAAAAAATAGAAAATGGCGATTAAGAAAAAAGAGGGAACTACATCTTCAGGATTTAAAGATAAGTTTTCAACTAAAACAAAATATAAAGAAACAAGTTATTATAACTGTGGTGAGGCATTCTTAAGTGCTTGTGGAATACTTGGTCCTGTAATGGGAGGTATTAATATGTTCTTGGGTCATAGTAACAGTTCTAAAACAACTGCAATGATATTGGCAGCTGCCGATGCTCAAAAGAAAGGACATCTACCTGTCTTTATTATTACCGAAAAGAAATGGAGTTGGGAACATGCGGTTGAGTTGGGTTTGCAGGCAAATAAAAATGAGGACGGTGAATGGGATGGTGATTTTATTTTTAATGACGGGTTTGATTATATAGAACAAGTTACGGATTTTATAAATGAAGTTATTGATGCTCAGGAGAAAGGAGAGATTAAACAATCTATTTTATTTCTTTGGGATTCTGTTGGCTCAATTCCATGTAAAATGACTTTTGATGGTAAAGGAGGAAAGCAACATAATGCAGCAACACTTGCGGACAAAATTGGTATGGGAGTTCACTCAAGAATTTCTAAATCAAAAAAAGAAGATTACGCATATTATAATACATTAGTTGTTGTTAATCAGCCTTGGGTTGCTCTTCCTGATAATCCATTTGGACAACCAACAATTAAGGCGAAAGGTGGGGAAGCATTATGGTTAGCATCTTCATTAGTGTTTCTTTTTGGTAATCAGGCAAGTGCTGGTATTAATCACATCACAGCAACTAAAGGAGGAAGAACTGTCAGATACGCAATTAGGACCAAAATTTCAATCTTAAAGAATCACGTAAATGGTTTAGGTTATAGTGACGGTAAATTAATTGCTGTCCCACAAGGATATATTGAAGATACTAAGGAGTCTTTGGAAAAATATAAGAAAGAATATTCCCAATATTGGAATGCTATACTTGGTGGTGATGGTGAAATCAAACTTGATGAAAGTGATGATGAGATAACAGAATAGCGTTTATTTAGAAACAATTTTTTATCACGAGTATAATTTTATAAAGTGGGTAAAACACTTTTAGTAGACGGTAACAATTTATTTAAAATAGGGTTTCATGGTGTTAAGGAACTCTTTAACGACACTTCCCATGTTGGTGGAGTATATCACTTCATAAACACATTGAGACGATTTTTGGAGGAGCACAATCACGACAAGGTGGTTGTGTTCTGGGACGGGGATTCTAATTCCTCTGCAAGAAAAAAAATATATCCACAGTACAAGGAGAACAGAAGACTTAGTGATATGAATGACGAAAAGTACGATTCATATCTAACTCAAATGTCTCGTGTTAAAGAATACCTTGAAGAAGTATTTGTTAGACAAGTAGAAATGCATGATAACGAGGCTGATGACCTTATTTCATATTATTGTAAAATTGCCACAGACGAGAAAATTATTATATTTTCGGCGGATAAAGACTTAACACAATTGATAAGTGAAACCGTAACCATATTCTCACCAATTAATAAGCAATATTATAAGATGGGAGATAAGATTACCATCAATAAAGTTGAAATACCACATCAAAATGTTCTTATTTGTAAAGTATTCACTGGTGATAAGTCAGATAATATTGATGGTATTGAAGGATTGGGTGAAAAAACATTAGTTAAATACTTTCCTGAATTGCAGGAAAAATCCTGCACAATCCAAGAAATATTAGACAATGCACGAAATATCCCGCAAAAGAAACCAATTAAAAGTTTATCTAATATTTTGACTGGTAAAACAAAAAGCGGTATTCTTGGGGAAGAGTTCTATAATACCAACAAGAAAATTGTGGATTTACTAAACCCACTAATTACTGATGAAGGTAAAGAATTAGTGGAACAAATTCATAAAGACACAATAGACCCCACTGACAGAGGATATAAAAATCTAATGAGAATGATGGTTAAAGATGGGATGTTCAAGTTTCTTCCTAAGAATGATGAAGCTTGGGTAGATTTCCTTAGACCATTTATGAAACTGACAAGAAAAGAAAAAAGAAACACAAATAAAAATTAAATTATGAAAGAGCAAGACATCACAAAATTAGAATTCCTTTTAACTCTCAATGACAATTTTGTAGTACAAAGATTTTTTAATGTAAAAGGATTTAATCCTAAGGCAAAAAATTCAATAGAACTTTATGAATTTCTAAAAGATGTTTCTGATACATTAAAGTATGATTTGAAAATGAAAACAACTATCTACATGTTGGACAATAAAGATTCTATTATGTATGACCCTTCAGTTATGGAAACATCTTTTACTGACGGACCTGAAGTTTTTAACATTTATATCAAATTGGGAGAACAAGTTATTTCTCATAGAACTTTTGATGGAAAAATGTTTCCTCCAAAAGTTAGATATACCGTTGATGTAAGGTCATATTTGAAAGATTTATTAAGAGAGTTGACTGATATTTTTTCATCGCAAAAATTAAATTTTAAGTATTTGGGGTACGACTTGAGTAAGTAAATATTTAATTAATATAGAGGTCTAAAATTATGATGAAAAATTTTGAGTATTTAGGTAACACCTTTCAGCTTCAGCTGATAAATCAAATAGTTCTAGACAAGACCTTTTCCGGAGCAATTATAGATGTTTTAGAAAGTTCATATTTTGATAATAAGTACTTTAAAATTATCACACAGATGATTAAGGAATATCATAAAAAATATGAATCGTCACCATCTTTTGATACTCTTGAACAAATCGTAAAGTCTGAAATTTCACAAGAACTTGTTTCTAAAATTGTTTTGGATACATTGAAACAAATTAAGGATGCACCTCTTGAAGGTTCAGTTTTTGTACAGGAAAGAGGTCTGAAGTTTTGTAAACAACAAGAACTTCAGAAGGCAATGGAGAAGGCACAGAAAATTATCAACGAAGGAGACTTTGAATCATATGATAAAGTTGAAGGATTAATTAGAGAGGCTTTACAGGTTGGACAAATTGAGACTGGAACAGAAGATGTGTTTCAGAATCTTGAAACTGTGTTGGATGAAGATTATAGACACCCAATACCAATGGGTATTCATGGAATAGATAATCTACTTAAGGGTGGTTTGGCTAAAGGTGAGATTGGTGTTATATTGGCACCTACAGGAGTAGGTAAAACTACAATTTTAACTAAGATTGCAAACACTGCATTTAACATGGGATATAATGTTCTTCAAATATTTTTTGAGGACAATCCAAAAATCGTACAAAGAAAACACTTTACGATATGGACGGGGATTGAACCTGATAAATTGGCAAATCATAAAGAAGATGTTATCGCTAAAATAACCGAGATTCAGGAAACAATGAAGAATAAGTTAATTCTAAAAAAATTAGCTTCTGATACAATGACAATGAATCAGATTAAAAATCAGGTTAGAAAAATGATAGCAGATGGTAATAGAATTGATATGATTTTATTAGATTATATTGATTGTGTTTTACCTGAAAGTACATCTAAAGATGAATGGAAGGCAGAAGGTTCTGTGATGAGAGGTTTTGAATCTATGTGCCACGAATTGGATATCGCGGGATGGACGGCGACTCAAGGAAATAGGGCATCAATTTCATCCGAAGTTGTAACTACAGACCAAATGGGTGGTTCTATTAAAAAGGCACAAGTGGGTCATGTAATTATTACAGTTGCAAAAACATTACAACAAAAAGAAATGAACTTAGCAACAATCGCAATTACCAAGTCAAGGTTAGGAAAAGACGGAGTTGTGTTTGAAAATTGTAAATTTAACAATGAACTTCTTGAAATAGATACAGAAAGCTCTGTTACGTTCTTAGGATTTGAAGAACAGAAAGAAAAAAAAAATAGAGATAGGGTTAGAGAACTCTTGGAGAAGAGAAAACAAAAAGAGGAATCAAAAAAACAAACAAACTAAATATCTACTTTTTTTGAAAAAAACTTATTATTTTTAATTAAATTTGTGGGTCGCTTATATTGCGACCCTATATTTATAATTAAAATCAACGATTTTTTAATAAAAAACAATAAAAGAAAAAATGGAAATTTCAAACAAAATTTTGTCGGAAGTAACGGTGTACATGAAGTATGCTAAGTATATTCCCGAATTGAAGAGAAGAGAGACGTGGCAAGAGTTGGTCACAAGAAACATGGAAATGCACATCAAACATTATCCACAACTTGAAAAAGAGATTAGAGAGAACTACATCTATGTCTTTAATAAACAGGTTTTACCATCAATGAGGTCAATGCAGTTTGCGGGAAAACCTATTGAGATTTCACCGAACAGAATTTATAACTGCGCATTTGCGCCTATTGATGATTGGAGAGTATTCTCTGAAATAATGTTCTTATTGTTAGGCGGAACTGGAGTAGGGTATTCAGTTCAAAAACATCATGTTGAAGTTTTACCTGAGATTATGAAACCAAATAAAGAAAGGTCAAGAAGATGGTTGGTTGCGGATTCTATTGAAGGATGGGCAGATGCTGTTAAGGCTATTGTTAAATCATATTTCTTTGGTGGTTCCCATATTGAATTTGATTTTAGTGATATTAGAGCAAAAGGTGCGAGATTGGTTACTTCAGGTGGTAAAGCTCCCGGACCTCAACCACTTAAAGAATGTCTTATCAAACTTGAGGGTATCCTTGATTCAAAAGAAAATGGTGAAAAATTAAAACCAATTGAAGTACATGATATGGTATGTCATATTGCAGATGCGGTATTGGCCGGCGGAATTCGCAGGGCGGCACTCATCTCGTTGTTCTCTGCAACAGATGACGAAATGATTGGTTGTAAGTCAGGTGCTTGGTGGGAGACAAATCCACAGAGAGGTAGGTCTAACAACTCAGCAGTATTACTTAGACACAAAATAACAAAAGACTACTTCATGGACCTTTGGAAGAGAATTGAAGCTAGCGGAGCTGGTGAACCCGGTATTTACTTAACTAACGATAAAGATTGGGGAACTAATCCTTGTTGTGAAATTGGTTTAAGACCATTTCAATTTTGTAATCTTACAGAGGTTAACGTATCAAACGTAGTATCTCAAGAAGATTATGAAGGTAGAGTTAGAGCAGCATCGTTTCTTGGAACCTTACAAGCAGGATATACTAACTTTCATTATCTTAGACCAATATGGCAGAGAACAACTGAAAAAGATGCGTTGATTGGAATTTCTATGACAGGTATTGGTTCAGGCGCTGTTTTGAAATTGGATATGAAAGCGGCATCTAAAGTAGTAAAAGAAGAAAATAAAAGAGTTGCAGAATTGCTTGATATCAATCCAGCGGCAAGAACAACTACAGTTAAACCTGCAGGAACAACATCATTAACTCTTGGTACATCATCAGGAATTCATGCTTGGCATAATGAATATTATGTTAGAAGAGTTAGGGTTGGTAAGAACGAAGCGATATATACTTACTTAAAAGAAAACCATCCTGAACTAGTTGAAGACGAGTATTTCAGACCACATGACACAGCTGTTATTGGTATCCCACAAAAAGCGCCAGAAGGTTCTATTTTAAGAAATGAATCACCAATTCAACTTCTTGAGAGAGTTAAGAAAGTTCATATGGAATGGATTAAACCAGGTCACAGAACAGGAAATAATTCTCACAATGTATCGGCAACTGTGTCTATTAGAGAACACGAATGGCCTGCAGTTGGTGAGTGGATGTGGGAAAATAGAGACCACTATAACGGACTATCAGTTCTACCATATGATGGTGGTAGTTATATACAAGCACCGTTTGAAGATTGTACCAAAGAAAAGTATGACGAGTTAATGGAAACACTTCATGATGTTGATTTGTCTAACATTGTTGAAATGGACGATGACACAAATTTAAGTGGAGAAATTGCTTGTGCTGGTGGAGCATGTGAAGTAACATTAGTATAACAACCTATGGAAAATACAGAAAAAAAAGATAGGGAGAAGAATAAACTTCTCCCTTCCTATTATTACATTGAAGGAAAAATGATAGTCTTTACTGAAGACTATCATAAAGATAGAGGTCATTGTTGTGGGTCAGTAAATGGGTGCCGTCACTGTCCTTATGAACCAAGAGGTGTAAAAGGAAATACCGCTTTATATGAAAAATAGTCTGCGTATATTTATGTAATATGGCAGATGGTACTACATATGGTTTATTTTTTCCATTTCAAGATTCAAGAAGGGGAAACTACTTAGCGCTAACTGAATATGAGTCGCAAGAAATAAGAGCAGACTTAATTCATTTACTGTTAACTAGAAAGGGCTCACGATATTTTTTACCTGATTTTGGTACAAGATTATATGAATACATATTTGAACCATTTGATGGTTTAACGTTTAGTGCGATAGAGTCTGACGTTAGGGATTCTATATCACAATTTATGCCAAATTTAATTGTTAATAACATCTCTATTGAGCCAATATCATCTGAAGATGAGGTTAATGGAGATTTTAAAGGTACTATAGGTAGCACCTCACTTTATGATGTCTATAGGTTGCCAGGAAAAAACACGTATGAGTATACTGCTAAAATAAGAATAGACTATTCAACAGGAAATTCAGTTTTTTCTCAAAGTGATTTCGTTATTGTTAATATTTAATACAAGATGGCTAACAACAAAATATCATATACGGTCAGAGATTTTCAGGGAATAAGAGCGGAACTTCTTAATTATTCAAAAACATATTATCCTGATTTAATACAGGATTTTAATGACGCTTCTGTTTTCTCAGTTTTTTTAGATTTAAATGCTGCAATTGCAGAGAACCTACATTATCATATAGATAGGAGTATACAAGAAACAGTTCTTCAATATGCTCAGCAAAGGTCTTCAATTTATAACATTGCAAGAACTTATGGTTTAAAGATACCGGGTCAAAGACCAAGCGTTGCTTTAGTTGATTTTTCAATAACAGTTCCTGTCTTTGGAGATAAAGAAGATGAAAGATATTTGGGACAACTTGTAAGAGGTTCTCAAGTTAGTGGAGCGGGTATTGTGTTTGAAAATATTTACGATATTGATTTTACTTCTCCATATAATGCTCAAGGGTTTCCGAACAGATTAAAAATACCAAATTTTAATACTAATGGGGTTCTCTTAAATTATACAATAACTAAAAGAGAACTTGTTGTTAATGGTATTACAAAAGTATTCAAAAGAGTAATATCACCAAATGACGTGAGACCTTTCTTTGAATTATTTTTACCCGAAAAAAATGTTTTAGGTATTACTAGTGTCTTATTAAAGAACGGAACTGACTATACAAATGTGCCAACAGTTGCAGAATTTCTTGGGGCTGATAACAGATGGCTTGAGGTTGATGCTTTGGCAGAAGATAGGATTTTTGTTGAAGACCCAACTAAAGTATCCGACCAACCTGGAATTAAAGTCGGTAGATACATTCAAACTAATGATAGATTTATTTCAGAATATACACCTGAAGGATTTAAGAAAATGACTTTTGGTGGAGGAACAACATCGGCTCAAGACCAACTTAATATGTTTACTAATTTGGGAACACCTTTGAATATTCAAAATTATTTAAATAACTTTTCACTTGGCTCGGCATTGGTTCCAAATTCAACTTTGTTTATTCAATATAGAGTTGGTGGTGGATTAGCAACAAATTTAGGTACAAATGTTATTAATCAAGTTGGTACAGTTAATTTTTATGTTAACGGACCTTCAGAACTTACAAACTCTTCTGTTGTTAATTCTTTGAGATGTGTAAACGTGACAGCAGCAATTGGAGGAGCTAATCAGCCTTCCATAGAAGAAGTTAGAAACTATGTATCATTTAACTTTTCCGCACAAAAAAGAGCGGTAACGGTTCAAGATTATGAGGCGTTATTAAGAAACATGCCATCGCAATTTGGAGCACCTGCAAAAGTTTCTATTACAGAAAATGATAATAAAGTTCTTATTCAGATATTATCATATGATACTTCAGGTAAACTTACAAGTATTGTATCAAACACACTTAAACAAAATATTGCAAATTATTTATCTAATTATAGAATGTTGAATGATTATATTTCAATACAAACGGCACAGGTAATTGATGTGAGTGTTGAAGTTTCAATTGTACTACAAGCAACTCAAAATTCAGGACAAGTCATAACGGATGTTGTAAATAAAATATCTGATTACTTTAATCCTCTATTTAGACAACTTGGTCAAAATATTTATTTATCTGAAATAAAAAGTATTGTACAAAATCAAGAAGGTGTTATAACTGTTTCTGGATTGAATATATATAATCAAGTGGGAGGTCAATATTCTTCGTTTGAAACATCAATGACATATGCCAATCAAGAAACAAGATTAATACAACCTGTTGATGATACAATTTTTGCGGAACCTGTTCAAGTCTATCAGGTAAGATATCCAACTAAAGATATTAAAGTGAGTGTAAAGAATTTCCAAACAGTAACATTCTCCTAATAAGTTTATTTATCTGAAATGGTTAGTACATTTATAATGGTGTTTTTACACTCTGTAAAAATTTGCCCTAAACTATTTATAGATTAAAGACCAAATGAGTCAAAGCTACAGGATAAGAACAGAGTTAGGGATTAACAAAACAATTAATGTAGAACTCAATCAAGATTTTGAATCTTTAGAGATTTTATCTTTAAAACTTCAACAAACAGATGTTTATGCTCGTTCTTGTGCAGATTATGGGGTTATTGTCGGAAGAGTTACTGCTAATACTGGATATGGTATTGCAAATACAAAAGTTTCTGTTTTTATACCGGTAACTACTGAAGATTCAACAAGTGATTTAATATCTCCAATATATCCGTACACACAACCAACAGATAAAAATGAAGATGGGTATCGTTATAATTTATTACCGTATGAAAAATCATATAGTAAACACGCATCAACAGGTACGTTTCCAACAAAACAGGATGTACTTACTAACGCAACTGCGATAGAAATATTTGACAAATATTATAGATTTACAGTAAAAACAAATGATAGTGGTGATTATATGATAATGGGAGTTCCAACGGGATTTCAAACTCTCGTGATGGATGTTGACTTATCAGATATTGGCGAGTTTTCATTAACACCGCAAGATTTAATCAGAATGGGATTAGCGACAGAATCGCAAGTTGCTGGTAATCAATTTAAAACTTCTAATGATTTAAATTCTTTACCACAAATTATAACATTAAATAAGACGGTAGAAGTACAACCATTATGGGGAGAACCTGAAATATGCCAACTTGCGATTAATCGGGTTGATTTTGATTTAAGAGATGATGCAAATATTAACATACAACCAACAGCGGTTTTTATTGGTTCCATTTTCTCTAACATAGATAAATACAGAATTAGAAAAAATTGTAGACCGAGAGATAATACTGGAGAATTATGTAGTTTACAATCAGGACCTGGTCAAGTGTTGGCATTGAGACAAACTATAAGACAAGACATTGATGGGAATCCTATTTTGGAACAGTATCAACTTGAACAATCGGGTAATATAATAGATGAGAATGGAACTTGGTTAACAGAGTTACCGATGAATTTAGATTATATAGTAACTGATGAGTTTGGAAATAAAGTTATATCAATAGACCCATCAATAGGAATACCAACAAAAGGAAAATATAGATTTAAAATTAAATGGCAACAATCAAAAGATTTAACACTTCAAACAAGAAGAGCAACATTTTTAGTTCCAAACGTTAGGGAGTATGGTTGGGAAGGAAGTTCTGACCCTTACCTTATAGGAAATAAAACTTCATCCCAATATAAAAAACTTAAGAGTTCTTATTATTTTGGTTTAGATTGGTCTGGTTACACAAATGGATTTGGAACCGCAATTAATAGTAAATCTGATATAATCATTAATTGTGAAGATTCATTTTATCAGATGGATTACAATAAAGTTTATACTGTTTCAGGTCTAATAGACCAATATAAAAAAGGTAACAGGGCTAGATTTATTGGAATCAAAGAAATTGATGACGATAATTGTGCGGATTCAGTTAACAAATTTCCCGCAAACGAAGGATACAGAAATTATGATACAATTTTTTTTATAGTATCACTATTCATAACATTCTTTCAATACATTGGACAATTTCTTTTGATTTTAGCTCACGTTATAATTGGTACTATATATCAAATAATAAGATTACTTTCTTTTGGGGCGGTAAGTGGGGGAATACCTTTGAGGTTGCCAATGATTACTTACCCTGATTGTGAAAATTGTGAATGTAAGGGAGAGACTATAACAACAACACTTATAGATGCATCTGGAAAAGGAACGCTAACACCTGTATCAACTCCGTCAAAATACTATCAAAATTTAACAAAATTACTTTATGATTTAAACTATCAACCTGAAGAGGATATAACGGTTATTGCTGAATTATATTCACAAGCAATGGGGGGCAACATAAGTTCTGGTGTTGATACAGTTTATAAAGTACCTAAGTCGGATGTGATGAGAGAGGTTTCAGAGAAAAACGACAGAATGTTTGTTTGGGGAATGGACTTACCTTTAGGGGAAAGAATAAACATTTTTAATCAGAGGAGTACGTATTTTACCGGAGATAATATAATAAAAGTAAGTTTTGATAATCAAAGTAACCCAAATTCTTTTCATTTTGATAATACAATAACGGTTTTATCAACCGTAGGATACACAGCAGGACAACTACTTACTACTGTAAATCCCACAACTACAACTGATGTCAATGTTAAATTTAGTGAGGTTGTAAGCGGACAAACACTTTTTGGTGTTTCAGGAACTTCAGTTACTGGACCTCAACAGATAACAGTAACTTATGCAGATACAATAAACCAAACAACACAAAGGTCTACTTTATATAGTTTGAGTACAGGTACTACAATTAATAGACAAATATTCCCTATGGATAGAGAATATTTTCAAGTTATTAGTGCAATAACAGTGTCTGATTATTTTAAGATGATAGTTTCGTCAACAGGGCAAAGTTTTCCAAATATTTTGAATTCACAATCAATTCTTAGATTCATGGAACAGGGTACTTCACAGTACAGAGAAAGAAATATAGGTGTTAATAACTTTTTGATTGCAAACTTTTTTGAAGAATTTCAGTCACAGTATGTTTTGATTTTACAAAGAGGTGTGGACCCTTATTCACCATTATTGGATAATAAATATAATTTAGGTGTATTATTCGGTTCAGATTATAATAATCCAAATTTTAATTTAACAATTCAATCAAGGGTAAATGTTCCAATTCAACCTAAACAAAATGGACAAACAATTGGTACACTAACAACACAATCAGGTAATTTTTATCAATCAAAATTTTTTACTATTGGTAATCAATATTTAACATTTACGTCCTCAACAGTCGGATATTATGGCGCAATTGATGCGACATATGCACCAAGTATTAGTAGACTTGTTACTAATTTATTTAACGGATTAGTCGGTATTGTTGCAAGGGCTGACTTTTATAGTAGTGTGGAAAGTGTTAAGAAATACGATAATTCGGAAGATTTAACAGGTAATTCTTTTTTATATGGTAATAATACTAATAGTACTTGGCTTACAGTATTTTTAGTTTCTGCGGTTTCATATGTTGTAACTGTTGCAGTTATAGCAGCTAGTTTAGCTTCCATACCTTTTACTGGAGGACTTGGTGGTGTAATAGGGTTTTCTTTACTTAACGGTTTAGTTGGTTTGGGGGTTGCTCCATTTGTTGCGGCGGCTTCAGTTGGTAGGTTAGCATATAACGAATTAAAATACCAATATAATTCTCCTAACTTGTATCCCTCTTTAACAGCAACTCCTTTATTGTTCTCAAATAAAAATTTGAATGTTATGAGAACGGATAGACTACCGTCTTCTGATGGTCTTGATGGGTTATCTTGGAGTGCAAACAACGTTGCGTTACTACAACAGAACATAAATTTTAATTTTTATGAAATAACAAATCCACAAAACTCCATAATACCTATAGGATACAATACAGAATCCGACCAAATTGGTGAAGACATTGAGAGCCAAATTTATTCAGGAACGGTATTAACAAGTTTTAATTGTCCGGGAATGGTTTCATTAGATTGTTATACAGGTTTTAGTAATAGTTTTGGTGTTAGCGTCCAATGTGCTGGAAAAGACCAAGTTGTTAATGGTTGTTATGTTTTGTTTACAAGGCCACTACTTGGATTAGTGAAAGATTTACAATATTTTTCTGAATGGGGAACGAGGTATAAATTTTTCTACGCTATGTGTAGGGGAGTACTTTCTCAAACTTTTACTAATAATTGGGTAAACGGAACACTATTTGCATTTCCAATTCAAGTAGATACCACGTTCAATTCTCAAAATAAACCAAACAATCCTATATTTTGTAAAGATGTGGTTTTCTTTGATGAAGATACAAACAATTTTTATTATAGAAGTAGTCCGTGGTCAGGAGTAACTGAAGGTAAATTCATAGGAAAAATTTCTAATGAGGTCACCGCGGTAAATGCAAAAAATCTTTTGTTTCCAACTACAATAATAGATTTGGGTTATAAAGATGATTTTTATTCAGAAATTACTTTAAAACCTGATACAAATGCGTATATCATGAACAACCTGAATCCGACCAGTTATTCGGACCCTTCAGATATTATTAATTTATTTGTTATTTCAAGAATAGTTAACTCTTCATTTCTCAAGGGAGATTCAATTAGTACACTATTCAGTAGAAACACAATCCAAAGAAATAAAAGAGTTGATGCGGATTTGGCTCAAATGTTATCAATTAATTCGGAAGAAGGAGTTATAAAATTCAGCCCAGAATATTATGACAGTAATACAACAAATAGCCCTGTTGGAGTTTTTGGAACATCTAGTAAACCTGTTATAGGAATTTTTTATTCATCAACAACCGATAACTTGCAATTCAAAGATTTTATCACACCAGGAAAAATAGACTTTAGGTCTTCACCAACATCTAATTACACACCATATACTTACGGTATAAAAAGTCAACTTGTACCATTTTATCCGTGGAAATTAAAAAATGACATTAGTATATTTGGTACCGAAGATAATAATTGGGATACAACAGGAATTGTACAATATTACTATCAATCTCTTGATAGAGTAAATCCTCAACAATATTTTACTGGTCAAGGAATCGTTAATGACCTTAATAAAAGAGGATACATTTTCAATGTAAGTAATGATACGGCTAATAATTTTAGTCAAACTTATAAATCACAAGGTCCTGTTTATAGCTCTAGATTTATTGTTGGAGCACCATTTCATTTTTATTTTGGTCTTAATCAAGGTGCAACATCACTTAATAGGTTTAAAACAAAATATTCTATAGATGAATAAATATACTATCAAACCAAGTAGTCAGGAGTACAAATCTGCCCCATCAAATGACCAAAGGATAGAAATATCTTTGGAGCAACAGAGTCAAAATCTTGTTGAGTATGATAGAAATTATACTGTAAGTTTAGCTCAAGTTTATGATGATGAGAGACAATCTTCAACAATATTTAGACCAACATTTAAAGTTGGGTACTTGTATAGTAATGTTTTTACAGGTAGTACAAAGTTTACTCCAATTCAAAATAATCTTTATTATGTAAATGCTGAATCATCTGTTTTTACGGGGGATTGGCAAGGATATCCACAGTATTATGAGTTTGATTTTTTAAGAGACGATATTACTAATGAACATATTGGGTATGCGTCTAAAAGTGCTTTTACATATAATTGGAATTATTATATAACATACGCATCTGATAATAATGAAGATGTGAAAATGTCTGCAACTTTAGATGGTAATTATTATGATTGGGTTGCTAAAGAAGGTATTCCTTTTGTTATTAAAAAAAATACACAAGAGGGTAGTGGAGTAATTTCATTTGAATGTATTTGTCCTCATGGACTTACAATAGGAGAATCAGTAGAGTTAAAAATTAACAATCAAATATATCAATATAGGAATGAAGATTTATTTGAAGTGTATTCTTTGGGTAACGGATTATTTGATAGTGATTTATATATATTCAACGTATACAATATAGGATTTACCGGAACTTCTTTGAATAGTGGAACGATTGGAACATTTAAAAGAATTGTTAATTATGATAATCCAATTGAAACCAAATCAAAATATTATGTTAGACAACATAAAGTATTAAGTGATATAAATGATATAATCATTACTAAAACAGGGTTTGAAAAAAATCCATTTAAAAATGAACAAAAGTTAGAATTGAGTTCATTAACACCAAATAATATAACAAGAATCTCACAAAAAACTAGTTCTAATGCTTTTACAATAACAATGAAGAGAGACATTGATATTAATAAATTATTAGATAATCAAAAAAGACCCATAACTGAATTATTTTTAACCGTAATAAATAGAGGGTATTCAGGACTATTCAATGCCCCATCACAGGGAGTTGGGTTAAAACAAGGTTGGCAATTTAACATTACAAAGACAAATAACTCTTGGTGGAGTGCAAATAATTTGAATTCAAATTCAAATATTAAAACAGATTCATATACTCAAACTTCAGGTGTTACTAAAACTTTTTACTATAATAAAAATTTAGAAATCGGTTCTTTAGTTGACGGAGATTTTTGTGAGTGGAATGATTATTTTCAAATTGAAAGAGTAATTTCACCATACTATCAAAAGATAAAATTTAATCAAGATGTGTTTCAAACTAGTATTGACCCATCTAATCAAAATTCTGCTGGTTATTATTATCAACCACACTATTCAACAATAATAAGAGTTTTTTCTGATTATGTTGAATTTGGAGACCCGGCAACTGTGGACAACATACCTAGTTATGCGTTTTATTCTAATTCTGACCAAGCGTTTAGATGGAGAGATTTATATACTTATGGATTTTTTGATGATTTAGGAAGAGGAGTTGATTATCCATTTTTAAATCTATCTCACTACCCTTACGCTAATACGATATTTAGATTAATACCTGATGATAAAGGATTTGACCTTAATCAGGGAATAACTGGATTAGATATACCTAATAAACCTATAATTGATAAATGTGAATAATAATTTTGTAATTCAACAATTTGGGCTTATAGATAAGCAAATCAACATTCCTATTGAATTAAGTTGGGATTATGAAGGGCTTGATGATGGGATTGACCAATATCAAGAAAATGTAATTAAACAAGTTATAGGTCCGGGATATGATTTTGAGGTTAATAGATTTCCACATGCTACTCATGAAGGTTCAAATAAAACAGATATCAATTACGAATTTAATTTTTATTCTGGAGGTTCTTTAACGTTGGAATCAAGTTGGAAAAATAGTTATCTTGGAGAAGGATTTACAACACAAGAAATTTTTTATTATTCAAATAAGTTTGCAAAATCTTTTTTTAAGTTAGACTTTTACGATACTGTTGATGAGAAAAGACAAAAAAATTATTTTACGGTCATCTTACCAACACAACAAGGTTTGTTAGAAGAAATTAACATGGCTAGAACGCCTGTAAGTATTAGAAAACCAAAATTTAAATTAGACTATGTTGGTGATAAAGAAGGGTTTTTTATTTATTGGTTGAAGAGTTTAAAATTTATGCCAATTAATACCTTTTATATGACCGCAAAATTTTATAATGCTTCTACAGGACAATTTACAAAATTAATGAACGCTCCGCAATCAACGTTAAATTCGTCAAGTAATGGTGGAAATGTTTATGCATTTGATAGTACGCAATATTTCTATTATAGAGTTGTTCTGGATTATATTAATATTAACTATAGAATCTATGACATAAAAACTGGCGCTAGAGTTGGAACTAATGTTCCAGTCCTTTGGTATGAATACGTAAACCCACCAATATAATGAGTGATACTTACAATATAGTTATATCACCCCAAACAATAAGGGGAGATATTAGTACAATAGTTTATAGTGGCGTTAGTGTTGGTGTTTATTCGGCAATGACCCAAGTTGTAAGTGCCGGACCTAATGGTTCATCAACACTTACGGGACTAACAATTCCAATTCTATTAAGACAAAGTACAGTTGATTCAGGATATTTTACGCCATTTGACGGATTGATTTATCAACAAGATGTGGTCACTAATTTTATATTTTCATCAACCACAACTTCATCGTATACGTATAAAATATATAACACATCAAGTGAGTATCAAAAATTTATTGATTTGTCTAGTTATACTGTTGATTGGGGGGACGATTCACCAATAGAAGTTGTAACAGGATATACACCAAATTATGTTTCACATACTTATCCAACAGGAACAAGAAAATATACAATTAATTTAGAACAAATTAATCCTTGGGGAAAAGTAAATGTATATAAAACAATATCAACTCCATTTAAAAATCCAATAATTTATAATCCTAAAGGAAGAGTTTTTTTTACTTCAAACATTGGAAGTTGGTCGGCAACACCTATAAGTTACGATTATATTTTTTCAGGGGATGCAATAAATACTGTTGAATCTGAATTAAGTTCAAACTATGTTAATGTTCCTTTTACGGTGTCTTCTGAAACAAAATCAAGACTAACAGAACTTTCTCTGTATGGTCCCGTTCAATATCAAGTGGGGGTACCTATTATCAAAGGAGGTGAAATATATGGAGCAATAACTGACATCAATCCTGTGTTTACCGCATATACAATACAAAATGTTGATTATTACGATTATGTTAATGGATTGACACTTTCTTTTGTTGGCTCTTCAGGATTTACGCAAGATAATATAATAGCAGAACCTATAGTAAAAGACGAATCTTTAATTAAAGTTATTGACCAAGCACAGATTCAAAGTGACGTTTTTGTGGAGAGGGGAAAAAATAGTGCGTTTGAAAGAATACAAAGATTAGGTGAGGTTGATAATTTAAGAGATTTAATTAATTACGGATATGGGTTTTTTAACGTTGAAAAAAAGACATAAAGTATTTATATAATATAACAATAAAATATGGCAATTGGAACATATGGAACACTAAGGCCAAGTGATGTCTCACCTTCGGATGTTGAAATTATACTAAATTATACACCGTCTAGAGATGTTACCGAACAATTCGTTTTAACAACACTAGATGCCCCAACTATATTAAGACCCTATTTCAATAATGATGAAACTGGCGGTAATAATGGTGTTGAGGTTTTAGGAGGTTTATACAATTTAACTTTACCGGCAGAACAATTTAATCAATTAGGATTTTACACTTTATATTTGAGACCCGCACAAATAAGAACAACAATTACTGATTGTGGGGTTTTAAGTGCATTACCCAATGTTAAAGGAATTATTATTGATTTATCTAATATTCCTGCTGCCAGCTTAAATAAATTTGTACCACAAGGACTTGTTGGGTTTAGAATTGAGTATCTTAATAATGATGGTTCTAAAATACCGAATTTCTTTAGAATTGTAACTTCATGTTTTTATTGTGAGCCTGTGGTTACTAATCAGGTTAATACTACACAAAAAGCGATTAGATATAGATATGTTGATGGACAATCAAATTTATTATTCATTACTTTATCACCGTCATCATCACCAACAAATAAACCAAACGCAACACCATTTATTGGACAACCAGACCAACAAATTATTATTTCAAATACATTTTTTAATCCTGTAACAATTGATATAGAAATGGTTGAATATGATATATCATCTCTTGCAATTGCTCTTTATGGTAATCAAACCAAATCAATTGATGATGGTATATATACAATTTATGATACACAAAATAACATCTACAGACAATACAATCTTTACGAAATTAGGGACCAGTTTAATGCTCTTCTTTATGAAGTTAGACAAAGTAGGGGTAATAACATTGATTTTAGTAAGAACTTTAACACCATAGTAACCTAATGGCATTGGAAAGAAACAAATATTTTTATCCGCCTAGACCAGGTAATGGTGCAGGAACTTTCTCTGATGATATCGTTGGATTACAGACGGTAGCGGGAGGAGGACTGACTCAAGGAAATTTTGAGTTCACAACTTCTGTTGTTGAAAAAGTTAATAGAACTTTTAATGTTGGGGCATTTTCAGAACCTTTAAGTCTAAACGATTTAGAGTTAGATACACAACTACAGGGGAGGGCCATATTAGCAACACAATTCAGAGTTTATCCAAATTATGACGTTTCAGAAGTTCTAAACTTCTCAATGTATGGTTCTTTATCTAAAAGATTTAGTGTATCGGTAACTAAGATAATTAATTATTTTCCAGCGGCTTTAGATGTATTGTATGTTCAAACAGATTTTACAACAGGTGCAACTGCAGTAAATATAAGTTATAGTCAATCATTAGATGAAACTTATTTTGAGGTTAATATTGATAGGATACATAATCCATTTGATATTGATTACTCAGTAAATGCGACCAGAAATATAAGTTTAAGAGAAATAGAAGTTTCTAAATATAGGAATCTTTTTAACACTTATTTAGACTATGCGATTAGTGTTAATAATATTGATTATAAAGTTGAATCTTTTTCACCATCACAAACATTAAGTGATGGTAATATTGCTTTTTATGTGTCAGGAGCTCCGTTTGGAACATCGGCATCAACTTTCTACGAAACATTTGAGATTAGACCAAATGATTATATTGTAGATAAAGTTATGAGTGAGGATTTTGATGAGGTTGAAAAATTTTTATTAAACAGATTAATTAGTCCTGAATATACCGCGGCGTTTAAAGTTCCTTTGTTAAATGAAATGGGACAATTTTACATTTCGGAACAGTTTGTTACTTGGCCTAAGGACGGTATTTGGAATTTAGATATCAGGTCAATAAGTTTTGATAATTATTTAACCAAGTTAGAAGAAATCGCAATAAATTTAGATGGGTTTAAAACAAATCTACTTTCAAGATTTTTAATATCAGGTTCGTTAAAAGATTTTGATACTTTGGGACAGAAGGCTGAAAAAATGTTTCAGATATATGGAAGAAGTTTTGACCAAATAAAACAATTTATAGATGCGTTGGCATTTATCAATTCAGTTAATTATGTACCTGAAAATGATATTCCTTCACAATTATTATATAATTTATCGCAGACTTTAGGGTGGAGTTCAAATTTCTCACCTATTACTAATGAAAATTTTTTAAGTAGTGTTTTTGGTAATAATGCTATAAATGAATATCCTGGTTATTCTAAAGCAATAACACCTACGGAGTTAAATTATCAATTCTATAGAAATTTGATTTTAAATGCCGCTTATTTATTTAAATCAAAAGGTACTAGAAGGTCTATAGAATTTATGTTAAGACTTATTGGAGCACCTGATTCTTTGGTTGAATTTAATGAACACATTTATTTGGCTGACCAAAGAATAAATATGGATAACTTTAGAACTCAGTTTGCTCAAATTTCAGGAGGAACTTATGTACAAGAAGTACCAAGTTTATTACCGGGTGACACTTTTAAAATCAAAGGACAATTATTTACTGCCTTTACAACAACTGATATCTATGAAGATGTTACTGTTAGTACGTTAGATTATCCGGTAGATGCTGAAGGGTATCCACAATCTCCAATTGAAACGGAGTCTATGTTTTTCCAAAAAGGGTCTGGTTGGTATGAAAGTACACCACAACATAGAAGCCCTGATGAAGTTGTCTTAACGGGTCTTGTATATACAGGGCAAAATTATGACATACAAACACAATTAGAACCTTTTGTTTATGGTGAAAAATATTTGGATGTCTACAGACAATTCCCATATATGACCGAAGGTTTTAAAATTAAAAAAGTAGTTGATAATAATAAATCTTGGAGAGAAGACGATGATAAAATCAGAGTTTCAACTCAAGCAAATTATAATGCATATTATTTTGTTGATAATGAAAAGTTGGTAATCAATGTTAAAAACATTGATTTAAATTTAAATCCAGGACAAGGGTTGGCTTATGATGTGTGGGATGAATCGGTTAAATACGATTACCCAATACCTGAGTCAGGAATGACGGTGAATTTCCCTGTTCCTGGTGGAGTAGACTCTACGTTTGTTAATCCTGAACCAAAGAAGAAAACTTTTTTTGAGTTTCTTCAAACTTTTTGGTTGAATATGGTTAATACAAGGAATAGACAATTTATTACCGATGGTAAAACTGGTGGATATCCAACACTACAATCAATATTTTGGAAATACTTGGAGTCAGAACAAACTGTAGGTATACCAAATAACAAATATACATATCAAAAACTTATTAACTATGTTGAGGGTATGGGTCCTTATTGGATGAAGTTGGTTGAGCAAATGATACCAGCAACAACAATATGGACATCAGGAATTAAGTATGAGAACTCAATTTTTCATAAACAAAAGTTTGTTTATAGAAGACAAAGAGGATGTCAATTTGTACAAGTACCGGCAGAACCGTGTTCAATTATTACAAATATATTTGATTATAGCTGTAGTTCAGAATACGTTGATTTCTTTATTTATCCTTGGCTTAATGGAGATGCTAATGTGTCTAATTTTAGTAGTATTTTGAATAATAGAGTTAATGTTTTTTTAACGTCTCAAGGACTAACAATAAATGATTGTATTATGGATTCATTAAAATCCACATGGTATGTTGATTTAAGGTTGGATGGAAATGTTTTAATACAAGAACAATTTTATGTTGGGTATGGGACAACGGATGTTCCTACAAACTCTGATTGGAAAAATGCTTTAGTGGGTGGACTACCTGAATTAACACAATATAGTTTAGGTTATTATTTAAATGGTAACATACTAACAATAAATAATTTAACTATGACAGCAATGAATTTGGGGGAATTACTAACTCTTAATGTTGGTATAAATTTAGAAATAAGTTGTAATCAATAATGGCGCAATTTAATTATAACATATTAGTTACAGGGGACTGTCAAAATAATAGTTCGGGTTCTATAAGTCTATTGCCTTATGGAGGAACTGCACCATATACTGTTGAATGGTTAACACCAAATTTAGGTGTTGATACGGTAACAATATTACCATCAATTAGGACAGGATTATTATCAAATACATATTCATTAAGATTAAACGATAGTACTCTACCAGTTAATAATGAATTTTATATTAATATACCCGTTTCTAACGGAGTTTGTTCTATTATATCCGATGTAAAAAATACTACGTGTGGGGAAAATAATGGGGTAATTACGGGTAGTTCAACATCTCAATATTCATCAACAAATTTTTATTTATATAGTGGTGATGGTACATATATTACATCTGCAATAACAAATACTAATTCTATTATTTTTAATAATTTAACTGCCGGAACATATAATATGTTAGCTCAAGATTTGGGTGGGTGTACGGGAATGAGTCAGACAGTTGTTATTGAGGATTCAAATGTTTTTGACTATGGGTTTTATATTGTACCAAATTCAAGTTGTGGTGGACAACCTATCGGTAAAATATATGTGACAGGAGAAACAGGGGTTTATCCTTATACGTATTTTTGGAGTAATAATGAGACAACAAGTTACATTACAGGATTAACCGCAAGTGTGTATGAAGTAACTGTTACAGATTCAAATGGTTGTGTCCTAAGAAAATCGGCAACGGTTTCAAACGTTGACCCTGTAGGTTTTGGAAATTTTGTGGTACAACAACCAACATGTTTTCAAAATAACGGAGAAGTTATAATGACAATAACAGGAGGAACGGCTCCTTATTATTATTCGGCTTCAACAGGATATTTTAAAATATCATATTTACAATCTTTTACTGTAACAGGATTAACAGCAGGTGCTCTTAGTATAAAAGTAACAGACGCAGGGTTTTGTAATTTTACAGAAACCGTACAGTTATTAACACCAAATGGAATTAGTTCTGCATCAATTAATACAACCAATTCGAGTTGTTCTCAAAATAATGGGGAGATTAATGTGTCAGTACAGGGAGGTAGTTTACCTTATACATACACATTAATATATCCAACTTCAGATACTAGTAGTATAACAACTAGCAATACGACTAATAGCTTTATAGGTTTAACGGGTGGAACATATACCGTTTATGTTGAGGATAGTTCAGGATGTGTATATACAGGAAGTGCGGTAATTATTGCCGAAGATAAATTTACTATATCAACATCTGTTACTGGCTCAACTTGTGGGATAAATAATGCCGCTATAAAGGTTACAGCTTCAGTGGGTGGTACATTACCATACGATTATATTCTTGACGGAACAAATCAAATACTTGATACAACACAATCGGCGGTAACGTTTACAAATGTATCTCAAGGGTTACATAGTGTATCTGTTGTTGATGCTGATGGATGTACTCAAACTAAACAAGTTTATGTAAATTATTCGCAACCAATTGTATATAGTTTATATTCTACAAATTGTGGTACAGGAAGTGATGGTTCAATAACAGCATTTATTTCTTCAGGTGTACCACCATTTACATTTTATTGGTCAAATAATGTTCCTAATAATCCACAATCAATTATTGCGTCAGGATTAACTGCCGGAACATATAGTGTTACAATAGTAGATAGTACAGGATGTTCTCTAAAGAGGACAACAGATTTAACTTGTAGTGAAAGTTTCGTCTCATATCAATTGTATGTTATGGGTGAGGAACCTTTCCAATTGAAATCAGGTACTAAGTGTGGATTACTACAAATGTTAAATGAAGGTTTTGTTGATTTAAGTAACGGACATCAAGGGTGCGTATTAAATTCTGCAATTTTTACTGCAAAGGTTATGGTAGAACCTTTAGGTAGTGTTTATACATCTGCATTTTTTACAACAACAAGTTTAACACAAGCACCTTCTGACAATCTTTGGTATAATACCATAAAAACTTTGTTATTATCAATTAGTGGTGTACAAAATGTTTTTATTGACGCTTTGAATAATCAAATCACAATTCAAACATATGTTGGAGGACCATTAAACAATCAGATAATAACTGTTGACGTATTAATTAATTACAATATAACGTGTAGCCAATGACGCAAATTGTTATAAATAATATAATTGGGGCAACATATCCTGTTAATGTTTATGTCGCTGATGTCTACGGAAACAATAGGGTATTTTTGGTAAATATACCATCAGGACCAGTACCACCATCATTATCGTATACAACATTACCTAGTATTTTTGATAGTGCTCCGGCGGTTATGATGATAGTTGTGGATGCTAATAATTGTGAAAAATTTGAAATACTACCTTGTATTGTTGCATCACCAACACCTACACCAACCCCAACGGTTACCCCAACAAATACCCCAACTGTTACTCCAACATCAGCAACCCCAACACAAACTCCAACAAATACTCAAACACCATCAATAACACCAACAAATACTCAAACCCCTACAAATACTCAAACACCTACAAATACACAAACCCCTACAAATACTCCTACTAAACCTAATGAAACACCAACACAAACGCCAACAAATACTCAAACTCCAACACCAACAAATACTAAAACTCCAACAAATACTCAAACTCCAACACCAACAAATACTCAAACTCCAACAAATACTCAAACTCCAACAAATACTCAAACTCCAACACCAACAAATACTCAAACTCCAACAAATACTCAAACTCCAACACAAACTAATACTCAAACTCCAACCCCAACAATTACACCTTCACAAACACAACCACAATTCTTTGCTTATGTGTTCCCTGAGGCTCTTGATTCAACTTCACAAAACGACTTAGGTCAATATATGTTTGATTCTGGTGCTGGATGGTTTGGTTTTGGAAATACAGGCGTACCGGGAACGCTTGATTATTCTACTAATCTAAATTCATATGCTCATTTTAGTGGATTCTCAGGAAGTGTTGGAAACTTTATAACACCAGTATTAAGTTTGAAAAGTCCTATTAGACAATCATCAGGTTCAGGAACAGATTCGTATGGATGCACTCAATCACAATATACATTTGGAAGTATTCAGGTAACAACGTCTCAAGTTAATCCTAATGTTTATTATTTCTATACTGTTTGGATACCACTTAATGGTGTTGGAGGAACAATGAATAATATGACTTTAGATATTGGACTTGGTTCTCCATGTTCTACAAATATAATAAACGATGGTATACCTGATGGAACACTATCACAGATAAATGTTACGGTAACATCAGGGGCGGCAATTCCTGCAGGAACGTATAGAGTTTTGTGGATGTATCCACAAATGCAGATTCCAACAGCATCACCTTTGAATCAGCCAATATTTATTAAAGGTGATACTAAAACATAAAAAATTAAATTATAAAAATTAGATGTCGTTTCCATACAAAAATCCAATATCTGCGGCTCAATTATCAGGACCTGAATCGGTTACGAGAAACATAACACAAGGTGTTGGGTTTTCAGTATTAACCATCGGTGGTTATATGGAAGTATGGAGTATTTCTGATTTACGTCTAACTTTAACTGCGGCAACATACCCATCACAAATTCAGTATTCTGGTAATACAATACCAATTAATTTCAATAAAGGAAGTGGTGCAATATTCTCACCTGATTATGTAACTCTTAATTCTGACAATATTTCTTCAGGAAGAAGAAGATTGGGTATGCAAGTGTATGTTCAAGAAACAGATACTGTATATCAATATACAATATCAAATTATGAGCAGTTATGGAATGGTTTATCAGGACTTACTGGTATTTCGGCGATAACACAAACAGATTATCAAACAGTAGTTAATAACCGTTCTGCCGCAGGACGAGCATTTATAAGCGCTTGGACAGGGTCAACAGTTGAAGGTATTGATAATGTAACACATCAAGATGCTAGATGGAGAATATTTTATGGTTCTGACGTTCAAATAACGGGAGGAACTTATTATTCTGGAATAACAACACTTGATTTATATAATAGTACAGGAGGAACTGTATCTATTACAGGATTTACTGGTTTTGTAACAGGAGGAACGTACAATAACGTTTCAGGAACTTTAACACTAAATAATAGTGATGGAAGTTCATTTCAAGTAACAGGATTTACATCAGGAGTTGCATCTCCACTAACTGTTAGTGACGGCACAACATCAGTTCCAAACGTAAGTGGACTAACATTTAGTGGCGCAACGGTAATTAATAATGGTTCAGGTAATGTGACTGTTGTAATTACTGGAGTTACTTCAGGTAGTTCTGGTACTTCAGGTTCTAGTGGTTCATCAGGTTCTAGTGGTTCATCAGGAAGTTCTGGTACTTCAGGTTCTAGTGGAACCTCAGGTACGGATGGTAGCTCTGGTTCTTCAGGAACAAGCGGTACAGACGGTAGTTCAGGTTCTAGTGGTACATCAGGAAGCTCTGGCTCATCTGGTTCTTCAGGAACAAGTGGTACGGATGGTAGTTCAGGTTCTAGTGGTACA
>Ga0164295_10000089_pt1 | contig 75818 bp, 78 predicted proteins | sample GEODES006metaG_FD_111798 | JGI IMG/M metagenome (GOLD analysis project Ga0164295, IMG submission 111798) | Oligotrophic lake water microbial communities from Sparkling Lake, Wisconsin, USA - GEODES006 metaG | ecosystem: Environmental > Aquatic > Freshwater > Lake | place: USA: Sparkling Lake...
ATCATTAGTGCCATTTTATTTTTGCATTTGTGTTGCTGGGGGTCATTGACAACAAGAATTAATTTACCAGCGTAAAGGATTGGTCTAGGATCTTCATATTGCTCTGCACATTTTTTGTAGTTGCTGGATTTGATATATTGAACTTTGACAAGAGATTTATCTGGTTTTTGGATGACAATATAATTTCGAGTACGAACACTATTTTTGACAATCTGACCAGTATGAAAAATATGCTTACAAAAGGTATATGGTGAATGACGATACGCAATGTAAATTTTATTCTTCCAGATAAAGGTTGAAGGGTTAAACATTTGCTGATTAGGTGTGGTTAATATGGAAGCTTTACCATTATTGATAATGTCGGATAAAAATGGTTTGTTACAGTATTTTGCATTTTGAATAAAGTAGACTACAATGATAATAACTATAATCAATAATATAGCAAAAAGCCAATAATAAATTTGCATTTATTATTGAAAATGTAAATTTTTATCGCAATTAATAAAAATGCAAGTCAAAAAGATTTTAAATCCAGAAACTGGACGCTATGTTACTGTCGGTGGTGCCAAATATAATGAATTGGTCTCTCGAGGCGTTCTTTCCCAATCCAGCAGTGCTCCTACAAAAATGGCCAAGGCATATGTAGCGCCAACAGAAACTAGCTATGCTTTGCCTGGTCAATTCAAAAAATATCCCATTGAAAAATCCGATATACCATGGGGTAATAAAAAACCATCCAGTGTAGGACAGCGCAGAAAACTTTTGGAAAATTGTGGAGAATCTTGTTTTTTGATTCCTTCCGATCTTAAATTTCCTATTTGTAATGCAGAAATGCCTTGTACTTATAACTGCCGTGGACTCAAGGGCGCCGCATCGAGAGCAGGAGAATGGAAATATAGCAAAGTGTTGGAAAAGGCAAAACAGTTATTAACAGAGTATGATTGTTATGTAGGGAATAAAAAATCCAAAAAATAAATTGCTAGTAAATATAAGATGGTAGAATTAGGTAAATATTCCTATGGAAATCCCCAAACCGTATGGGGAAACGAACATACCAAAGTAACTGTTGGTAAATTTACATCTATCGGAGCAAATGTGACCATTTGGCTTGGTAATGGACGAGGGCACGATAAAGGTTTTATTAGTACTTATCCTTTTGGTAATATTTATAATGAAGTCTTTCACTGTCAAAATAATAATAGTAATGATGGTTTACGAAGCGTCTCTATTGGAAATGATGTATGGATCGGCGAAAATGTGCATATAATGTCAGGAGTAAGTGTTGGAGATGGTGCAGTCATTGCAGCAAATAGTCATGTTGTGAAGGATGTCCCTCCTTATGCAATCGTAGGAGGAAATCCTGCAAACATTATAAAATATCGATTTATTGAAAACCAAATACAAAAACTATTACAAATTCAATGGTGGGATTGGCCTGAAAATAAAATAAGCGAAAATATGGATTCTATATTAAGTTATGATATAGAATCATTTATTGCCAGACATTCTTAAAAAGTTTCCGCCTCCAAATCTTCCAATTCAAATATGTTGTCCTCAGATGGTATACTAGACATTGAATACTCACTAACACGTTGCTCAAAAAAGTTGGTCTTGCCATCCATTGAAATCTTCTCCATAAAAGGAAACGGATTCTTTTCATAATATATTTTTTTATACCCAAATTGATGTAATAGTCGGTCGGCACAAAAGCGAATATAACTCTTCATCAAATCATGATTCATACCGATTAATTTTACAGGCAAACTTTCGGTAATAAAGTCTTCTTCAATAAGAACAGCTTGATGCATAATGTTGTGTGCTTCTATTTCTGTTATTTTGTTTTCTATATACTTGTACAATAAAACCGCAAATTGGGTATGCAGACTTTCGTCGCGTGCAATCCATTCATTACTCTTTCCTAAAGTAGCTGCCATTACTCCACGCTCTTTTAACCAAAAGATGGCACAAAAACTTCCACTGAAAAAGAGTCCTTCAATGATACCAAAAGCAAACAATCGTGTGGCAAAACTTGTATTGGTATCCTTTATCCAACGTAATGCCCATTCAGCTTTTTTCGCTACACAGGGAATTTCAGTAATTGCATTAAACAATTGTTCCTTTCGCTTAGGATCTTTTACAAAAGTATCAATCATTAATGAATAAGTTTCACTATGAATATTTTCCATCATCGCTTGGAAGGCATAAAAACATCTAGCTTCGGGAATTTGTACTTCGGTACAAAAATTCTTGACCAAATTTTCTAGAACGATGCCATCGGAACCTGCAAAAAAGGCCAATATATGTTCAATAAAATATTGTTCATCAGCGGTAAGCTTTTCCCAATCTGCTTTATCACTAGTAAAATCAATCTCTTCAGCGGTCCAAAAAGCATTTTTATGGTCCTTGTATGCAGCCCAAATATCGTGGTATTTGATGGGGAACAAGCAAAATCGATTGGGGTCCTCTCGTAACAACAGTTCTGTTTCATTTTCAAGATTTAAGCTTAAATCGTTTACTGGAGAATACAAACAAACTTTGGATCGAATTTTTTTAAATATTTTATCAGGCGATGATACATCCATTTTGTTATGATCAAGGTTTTTTATTATTTTGATTCATTTTTTTAAAAAAAGAATTCCCTTTAAAATATCTTGATTAATAGTAGTATGTGTCAACATCGTAGCTCTTGTGGTTGTGGTTGTGCATGTGGATATCTTGGATTATCCACATCTTACAACCCTTTTCCAAACTTTCCTCTTTTTAACCCTGCTGTTCTTTCAACAGTTCCAACCTTGCCAAACGGATTAATTATTAGTACCATCCCACCTGTTAATCGAGGCTGTGGGTGTTAAAGAAAATTAAAATACATTATAGAATGTCTTGCCATTTATCATTTTATTTCAACTCTAAAGACCCCAACTTTTCACCAACACTGTTGTCATTAACGATTCCACCACAAATTATATTGCCCAGGTTTTTATAACTGCTCCTATATATAATCAATGTGGTCAAGTTATTGGCTCAAAAGTGTCTAGTGATACGATTCAACAAACGGGTCCAAATCAATATGTAGTCAGTATTGACTCAATTTATACTTTTAATAATCTTGGAACAATATCATGGAGTACAAATTTTATCAATTCGATACCAAGTCAATTTTATCCAATTAATACTCTATTTCAATCTAATATTACATCCACGACAGGAGTTTATTTAGGAAAAAAAGGTATTGTTTCCTTGGTTGCACAAAATAATGGTATTCGAAATGTCAAAATTGTTTTTAAGAATTAATTGTTTTTATTATTTCTGCAATACTTTTAGCAATTTTACGACCACCCAGATTCGAAGGTTCAACCCTTTCAACATAGTCCTGTGTAGACTTGCTATCCAATATTTCAAACATTGGAAGCGCTACAATTTGGACACCAAATATAGAAATTTGTTCTATTGCATACTTGTATATTTGCTTAATGACGACTTGTAATTTTTCAGGATTTTGATTATAGCCTAAATAGGCTAAAGCATCATTTGCCCAACCGTATGTCAAATTTTCGTCCGGATAATAAAACATGCATACAACTACTAATTTTGGTAATTGTCGGGCAATCAATTCTTTTATATATTGTGTTACTTGGTCTTTAAAAAGACCTATAAAATGTTTGAAACCCCAGCATTTTGTTGGATTTTTTTTTAAATTTTCAATACTGTTGAATGAAAGTAGCAACACAAGATTATAAAGTGTAGCAAAAGTGGGTTTATAAACAATGTCATTTCCACCCACGGACACAATCAAGATGTCTTGTTTTTTTAAATGCTTTTGTATAAATACATCTTGTATTAGCAAATTTCCTTGTGTTCTTTCTTGCAAAGTTGACTCTTCAACTGCACAGTTTATACAAATATATGAGCTTCCGCGAAGCAAGTAATTCAAATGATAACATAAATCAGGCTTCATTTCGGGTGGGTTTAAAACTAGCTGATAATAATTGACTGCTTTCTTACTTTTTTGGTCCAAAATCCAAAATTTATTATCAAGAGAAGAATCTCCAGCTAGATAGACAATTTTAGACTGAGGAGCTAGTTTTTTGATGGTATTATACAAAATTTGCAAATGTGTTAAAGAATGTCCAGTGTAAAAATTATAAAAGCTGTAGGAATCCATTTAATGACAGTATTATTTTTTATTTAAGCCATAAGACGATGAATCAGCTCATTCTTATTTCCCTTTGTTGCGATGCCCTTCTCCTTACAAAGCTCCCTAAGCTGAACTAAAGTCATATTGCTATAATTTAGCTCTGGCTTTTCCGCGTTGCTTTCCTGCTCGTCGTCCACTGCAGCTTCACTCCCATCAACTGATCCTCCAGACAATGAACTCATATCACTACCGTTTTCACTGTGAGTCGGAGAACCAACCGATGATTCGGCATCACTGTCATCGGAAGAATGCTTTTCAGACAGCCTGTCAATAAGCTCTTGTTTAGTACCCTTTACTGGGAGACCCTTATCCTTGCACATTTCCTTTAGTTCGGTAACCTTTTTGGAAGAAAGGTCGTTGTTGCGATCCTTAGCAGGCTTTTTCTTGATTGCAGTTTTGGTCTTTTTTGGCGCTGAAGGCTCAACCAGATCGCTATCCTTTGACTTGTATTGCTCCTTTTCGTCATCAGAGAGGTTCTTCCAACGCTTTGATGTTTCCTTGGAGATCTCGCCAAAAGTAATGTCAGGGTTTTCGTCAAGAATCACAGACCTAATTGCAGCCGAGTAGTTGACATAAGCAGAACGCTTCTTGACGGTCTTACTCTTTTTGGAGCCGCCATTTTCAAGCCAAAGATTCATTAGTTCATCCTTGTCAAGGTCATACTTGGTGGCAATTGCGGAACAAAAGTCGTCGATGCTGGCATCAATTGACTTGCTGATTTTCTTAATGAGAGACATGTTTCTGTATTGATTATTGGGTTATAAATTCTGTTTTTGCAAATAAAAGTTAGTTTAATTGAAATTTCCTGTTGAGATTTTCTTGTTAGGAAGCCTGAAAAAAAATTTTTTGAATCAATTTTTAGCCAGCGGGTTAAAAATTATATTAAAAAAATTATAAAAAAAAAATGGAAATTGTAGATTTATTTGTTTACTGTTTTTTAACTGTAATCCTTGTGTTGGTAGCTTTAATTTTAAGCAAAATGAATAAAACCCAGCCAATGGAGCATTTTAATGGATGCACAAGCAAAGATGGAAAATATACTAATTGTAATTTTTGCAAGCAAAATGATTGTGGGAATAAAGGTTGTAGGTGGCAAGGCGGTTTGTGTATGCCGTGATTTTAAAACAGGAAATATAAAAATTGAATATATTATTTTAATCGAATTTAAAAGTAAAAATAATGCGTTTTTTTACTTTTGCGTGCCTATTGGCTCCAGTCCTTTCACAAACTTTGATCAAGATTGATCTTCTCCGAGGTGATGCGCCATCATCCAACATTGTTCTTCACGACTATCAAAATAGCCAATACTATGGCAATATTATCGTCGGTGGTCAAACTTTTTCCGTTATTTTTGATACGGGTTCTTCTAATCTTTGGATTCCTTCCAAGTCTTGTGCCACTAGCTGTCTCCGCAAAAATAAATATGATTCTTCCAAGTCGTCTCATTATGTGAAAAATGACACCAAGTTTAATATTCAATATGGTAGTGGACCAGTGAGTGGATTTTTGTCATCGGACACGGTTAATATGGGCGGATTTGATATTCAGAATCAAACCTTTGCCGAGATTACCGACGCAAGCGGTCTAGGCCTTGCTTTCAGGCTTGGAAAGTTTGATGGAATTCTAGGAATGGCGTTTGATACGATTGCTGTGGACGGTGTACCTTCACCTTTCCACAATTTGATGTCTCAGGGACTTATTCGAGAGCCTCTCGCAACTTTCTTGCTTGGAGATAATCAGGATGGAGAGCTTGTCTTGGGTGGAATCGAGTCGGAGAAGTTTTATGGTGATTTGAAATTTATTCCCGTTATTAATGAAACTTATTGGGTCGTTTCTCTAGACTCACTGCTAGTCGGTGATAGCAAGCTTGCATCGTACGCCAAATGCATTATTGATACTGGAACCTCGCTTATTACTGGTCCCGCTAGCGTTGTCAAGCAAATTGCCGATCTGGTTGGTGCAAAGAAGGTTATTGCCAACGAGTACTCTGTAGATTGCTCTGCGACACTTCCCGATATTGTGCTTCATTTGGGTGGAAAGCAGTTTACTTTGAAGGGCAAAGACTATATTATTGAAAATAGTGGACAGTGTATTCTTGGAATTATGGGTTTGGATGTCCCCAATGGACTTTGGATTATGGGCGATGTATTTATTCGCAAGTATTACACGGTGTTTGATTATGGGAAGAAGCAGGTAGGATTTGCGGTCAAGGCATAAAATTTATTTGCTCAAGTAAAAAATAATATAAACTAATAATAGATATGGAACCAACTCCCACACCAAACCCTCAAAATAATCCTAAAAGCTGTACTTTTCATTATACCACCGAAGAACAATTAATTATTGAATGTGATAAAAAACTTGATTCAATAAGTGATTGGCCAATGGGACAATGTGGCACACGCACCACTGCTGATCCCCGTGTCTTTGGCCCAGAAGCATGGAGAACTTTGCATCGTTTTGCTCAAAATTATCCTACCGAACCTAACGATGAAACCATCAAATCATGTATCAATTTTACCAACGCAATTCCCCGTATGTTACCTTGCGCGCACTGTGGATATGATTTTCAACAATTTATCAATGTCAATCGCGAAAATGAAAATAAAGATCCCTACAATCCTGACTGCGCCTCTTGTAAAGCCTACAATATGCCTTGTCAATCTCCGGAAACAGCATGTCAAAACCGTGATAATTTAGTCAACTTTTACTTGCGTGCTCATCACAATGTTGACAAATTAACCAAGCCATGTAAACCATTATATAGTCCTGAACAAGCAGCAGAAGCATATACTTATGAACAGAATTTCTGTGCGACAACTATTGTGTATGGAACCGAAGAAATTTGTAAAAGCAAGGGACAGACAGGTTGCGCGCCTTGATTTTATACTGGCAAAATTGAGTCCCATCAACTAGTAAAATTTATAAGCTTTACAAAAATCTAAAATTTCAAATTAATATTTTAATTTTTATAGATAACGATGTCAAAAGTTTTTACTATAATTTCGCATTATCGTTCTGGAACATCCTATTTTTGTCAACTCATTAAAAAAAATTTTGAAAATGTCAATATGAATTTTGAAATTTATTCAACACCATACCAAATAAATATATTTACCAGGAGGAAAGTTGAACAAGAGTTGGGATTTGCAAACGAAGAATTGCGAAACTATGCGAAAGAATTTCCATTGGATTATTTGGATTGCATTATAAATCATAATGCTAAAAGTCAAAATCTTACTGGGTTCAAGTTATTCCATAACCATTTAGATTGGGAAAAGGCTGAAATGGTTATTAAAAGAACGGATTTTGTGATTTTTTTGCATCGAAATTTCTTGGATATATATATTTCATTTATCAAGGCAAGGCTTATTGGTAAGTTTGCAAGAGTGGATACAAGCAATACTAAAATTCAATTTGATTCCAAGGAATTTGAAGAAATGGAAAATAATTATAATACCTGGATGCAAAAAACAACAAGATTAGTAAAAGAACAAAATATTCCATTTGTTGATATACATTATTCTACATTCCATAAAATGGATTTTGATCAAAAAATTGACTTTTTAAAAACATTGTTGGAATCTAAATTACAATTACCAATGATAATTGGTAATAGTTCATTAAATCAACGTCCGATAAGACTTCTTTTTAAGCAAGATCAATCAAAAAGTTACAATGAAAGTATTGAGAATTATAAAGAATTTGAAGATTATATTTTGAACTTTACGAACTATAATTTGAATTTAGAATCATTTTAAAAAATTTTTTAGAATTAAAATGTTATCGATCATAAATAGTGTTTGCGCAATCAAACCATCATCATTATCAGCTTTTACATACACGGCAACTGGATCTTATACTGTAGATTCTTCTTCTTATCCTCCTTACACGGTTATCAAATTTACTGGTAATGGAACAATAAAATTTACCGGTGCGACTAAATCTGTTAATTATTTATTAGTTGGAGGAGGCGGAGGCGGAGGTGTGAATGCTGCCGGGGGCGGTGGTGCTGGTGGATTGCTAAATGGGTCTTTTAATTACACCGCAGGAACTACTTATTTAGTAAATGTAGGTTTAGGAGGAACTGGTTCAGGAGTGATAGTGTATAATTCAGCTGGTAATCAAAACACTCAAGCGCTTAATGGAGGAAATAGTACAATCTCTGGTGGTGCAATATCTCTAATTTCATATGGTGGAGGAGGTGGTGGAAATCGAGATTGGTGCAATGAGGATTCTACTCCACCTAATGGACCTTGGTACGGATCAAATGGAGGTTCAGGTGGAGGAGGACCGGGAGGACAATCAGTTATTGATTGTAGTAGTATTAATTGTGAAGCTGCCGGTAATGGGCAATCAGGTCAAGGAAACAATGGTGGTCAAGGAATCCAAGCGGACTACAATTATACAACAACAACTTCATATTATCCAGGTCAGTCAATAATTATTAATGATCCAAGTGCGGATTCTGCTGGTGGTGGTGGTGGTGGTTTTGGAGGAACGGGACAAAATGCCTCTGATGCGAAAGGAGGAGATGGTGGTCGTGGATTTGAGTGGGCTTATACTGGTTCTACTCAATATGCTGGTGGAGGAGGGGGGTCAGCTGTTCCTGTTACAGATCAAAATGACAATATGGCAATGGCAGGTACTGGTTCTTATGGAGGAGGTGATGGGAACATTAATGGGAATGGTGGAAATGCAACGACATATGGAAGCGGAGGTGGAGCAGGTGGAATTAAGTATGAAGGAACGCTGTCATCTTATCGATACGGTGGGAATGGATATAGTGGTATATGCATTTTTGCCTGGACAACATAATTGTTGTAAATTGTTGACAATACAGCTGAAAAATTTCCATTCAACTATAAACCGAGTAATACTTTAATTTTGTCGTTATCTAAACTTTCATAATCAAATAAATAATCGTAGAGCCAATCTTGATTTTGTTTAATACGAATATAAACCTTGTTAATGTAAGAATCCTGTGAAGATATGTAATTTCGCTTGAATAATTCTTGCTCTGGGATTATATAAAATTGTGCCGAGTTTTTCAAATGTATCCAGTAAAAATCATTATCACCTATTTGATAAGAACGGTATTGGCGGACGCCATCGATAGTGCCATTATGAACACATAAAACTATCGTTTCTTTATTGTTGCGAATAGAGGTTACTTTTTCTTGAATTTTCAAATGACCAATAAAAAAATCCGTCTTTCCATTCTCAATTTCTGGATATGTAAATTGAATCCATGGTAGTTTGCTTTCTCTAATTTGAGCATACTCCTGTTCTTGTTTATTATATGCAGATGTTGGTACTAGTAGCTCTTCTTTTGTATAGTATTTGAACTTGTTTTTATAAGACTCAATAATTTGACAGATATTGGATTTTGGTGTTACCAAATACTTGTTATATTTAGAGTACTCTGATATATTTAGATTTGCTTTTAGATTTTTTATATCAAAGTATGGCATAATCCACAACTTATTATCTTCCAAGCAATAGCAAAACATTAGTAAGTCATCATATGCTTTGGATAAACGGCGAAAAGTATACATTTTAAATGACATTTTGGTAGTAACTTTTAATTGTGCTCCAATCCATTCGTTCCTGCTAGAATCCCTTGGACGAATCATAAAATCAGCACGACATCCTTCTTTGGTTCTTTCGACTTGATAAAATTGCTCTAGAATGCATTTGATTTCTTTATAACCATTGTACTCGATTTCGTAAAAATTCTCTTTAGAGGATATTGTTTTCATATTTCTTTGTATATTTTTTGCACGACAGTCTTTACACATGATTGCTGTTCGTCGCTGTAAGAAATTCGTTACAACGCATACATGTTCATGACCGCATTGAGCAAAAATTCTTACTTTTGCATGATGTATGGTTAAACCACGATTTTTAAGTTCATTATTAATTTGCTCTTGTAATTCTTGTTCTGTCGTTAACAAATTACATTCATAACTTGCAAACTCTTGATAGAGTTTTAGGTAGTTCATTTTGAAGGCGAATAGAAAAGTTTTTAAAGTATCAATTTTAAAAACTTTTTCGCTCTCGACAGGGATCGAACCTGTGACCTTGTGGTAACTTTCAATATAAACTTTATACTGGTAACAGCCACACCTTCTGCCTACTGAAGTACAAGAGCAATTCACCGCCAAAAAAAGACTCCATCGCCTTTTTATAATATAATTAGATTTTTTTAAATCAATCAATTTTTAGATTTTCATAAATACTCAACCCAACAATATTTTTGTTTTGCGTCAACTTTTCCTGTAAATACTCCAACAATGCTCCACCTCCCGTCGAAATATAAAATCCATTTTGTTTATTCTTGATCAGCGATGCCGTCTCACCTCCTCCAATAATTATTTGCTTGCCTTGCAATTTCTCAAGTTCCTGAACAAAATCTACACTCCCCTTTGCAAATTCAGCATGCTCTATCCATCCTAAACTCCCATTCCAAAAAATAATTTGTGCCTTTTTAGCGAGATCCAGCAAAAGCTTTAAACTCTCGTCGCCGATATCATAGCAATTTATATTGGATTCGTGTATTTTTGGTATATAAACTCTTTCTTTTCCCCACAAGCCAAACCCATCGTGCAGGACTCCATATCCGTCGTGCATCACAACCACATTATGTTTTTCGGCACAATCATATTGTTGTGCAAGACCTCCTGTTACAAAAACAGTCGCATTGGGAATACTTTGAAAAGCACTTATAAGAGGCATTTTATCAGCAATTTTATTTCCTCCAATAACACACAAAATATTGCTCGTTGTATTGCTTAAAGATTGCAATGCATCCAGTTCCGATTGGATAAGATGTCCAAATCCAAAAGGCTTGTTGAAAAATTTTGGCGCATAAATACTCATATGCTTACGATGTAGGCAACCAAACGCATCGCAAATAAAAACATCGGCCAAATCTTTGTAGATACTTGTGACATTCGAATGTAAATCATACTTTGCCTCTTCAGGGTGAAATCGAAGATTTTCTAGCAAAAATACTTTTTCACTGCTGCTACCCAAATAAGTCTTGGTTTCCTCAGAAATACCTTTTGGTAGAAAAGTAATTCCGCACTGCAAATACTCTTCCAAAATGGGTTGCATAAAGGCTAAACAATATTTAGAGTCAATGCCTTTTGGTCGCCCAAAATGTGAACAAATGATAAGTTTGAATGGATTTCGCGCCAAAATGTATTGGATAGTTGGCAATGCGCTCGTAATTCGATAATCATCAGTAACAACTCCTCCTACGACAGGTACATTTAAATCTAAGCGCAGCATGACGACTTTGTTGCAAACATCGATATGATTATAAAAATAACGCTGAGAAATCTTGGTACTATTGTATTTGTGCATTGCTTGTGCAAGCCGAATGAGCTGTGCAGAATAGGACCATTCATTATCATACCATAGCAATAGTTTTAGTCGACCACGGCCCATATCCAAGGAACCCTTGACATCTAGAATGGTGGGTGTGGTTGTAGTCAAAAAATCACAACTAACTAGGTTTTGCTCCGTCACTCGAAATACTTGATTATACAATTCGTGGTTTTTAAATAATTGTTTAATATCACCGAGTGTCGTATCAACAGCTTCCAACTCTAAAGTAACATCAAGCATAGAGGAATTCAATACTGGGACTCGGACAGAAGTACCAAAGACTTTGCCACAAAGATGCGGTAAAATTTTGGTAATGGAGGAAGAAGCTCCAGTCGTGTGTGGAATAATATTATTGAGAATCGTACGATGGGTTCGCAATTTCTTATCAACGACATCGACGGTATTTTGTGATGCGGTAGTGGAATGAATCGTGGTAAATACACAATGTTTTATTTTAAAAAAATCATCCAACAGCTTGACCAAAGGAGTAATACAATTTGTAGTACAAGAAGAGGCAGAAACTACAGATTCTCCCTCGTACAAGTAATCATTGACTCCATAAATATATTGAGGTGTATCGTCTTTTGGAGGTGCACTCATAATCACAAAGTCTACATCATGTTGCTTTGCCTTGGCTGTTGTCAAATAAGCACCAGTTGCGTCAAAAACTATTGTACAACCATAATTTCTCCACGGAAGTTGACTTGGATTTCGACTAGAAAATAATTCAATGATGTGACGACCAATGCTAAAAGTCGTATCTCCAAGAATGGTAAAATCAAAATTATTTGGATATCGATGGGTACTATCATATTTCAAATATTGTTGAATGTCATCTACGCTCATGGATGATGCATTGATACATTTAATTTGAAATTGATCGTTGGACAAAAGTTGTAGAAATACGCATTTTCCAATTCTTCCAAAGCCGTTGATACCAATATTAATCATTTCTTTTATGAATGAATAATATTGCCAAATAAAATCAATTTTTGATAAACCTCAAGTAGTCCGTCTTGGATATGTCTGGTTTGAAAATAAACAATTGACTAAAGGGAATTAACACCAAATTGGAGATTGGGTCAATTTTCTTTTTTCGATTTTCATAGTTATAAGGAAAAGGTTCAAATGAACTTAAAATTGGTTGTAAATTCGCCAAGGTACCAAATAAATAAACAACAACTTTGTTGTTGCGATCGTCTTTTAAAGGTTCTGGATCAGGAGGAATTTCATGTAGATACTGTTTGGAAGATGATAAATGAAAAAAGTAATGAGTATAATTTTTTTTATGATGTTCTACTTGAAAATGATGGATTGGCACACCAAACAATTTTATTTGAGCTTCTTCTAAAGCTCCGCGATATAAAGCGTCGAGAGGTTTTTCATCAAAGTGGCAAGTTTCTGATATACCCGCTTTAACATAATTTCCTTTTTGAGCATAATTTTTTGGACATAATAAATAAAGTTGTTCAGAATGTTTGTTTTGAATATTTACAAGCAAATCAAATGCTTGAGATAGACCAGCAGGAAAATATGGAGATATAGATAATGTTCGTGTTATTGAACAACCTTTAGGACCAGATATATAATAATTATTATTATTTAAAGTATATTTGGTAGTAGGCTGTATCAATGCATCCAAATAAGATGTTTGAGACTTCATGCCTGGAATTTAATTATGGATAATTTAAAAAATTTTCATTCATTTTTTTTGGACTTGTTTAAAAAAATATACTTGAAATAGAAAACAATAAATGAAATTATTGACATTTTTATATTCTACATTATTAAGTACACAAGATACTCCTTATCCCATCGAAATTGGAAAAAATATTTGTTGTAACTTGGCATTGAATATTCCAAAATCATTTATCATTACCAATCCAACGATATACCAAATTTACAATAAAAGTATGAAATTTGATAAAAATGTGATTATCGTCCCTGATGGTGAATCCTATAAATCAATAGAAACAATTTCTAAAATTATTGAAAAAGCGCAATTGCAAGGATGTGACAAATATTCACAATTTGTTGCATTTGGAGGTGGAGTAATTGGGGATTTGACTGGTTTGGCGGCAAATTTGTATATGCGAGGAATCAAGTTTACAAGTATTCCGACGACACTAATGTCAATGATTGATTCCTCCATTGGAAGTAAAAATGGAGTTAATAATGTATATGCTAAAAATGTAATGGGAACATTTTATCCTCCTTCCAAAATAATCATTGATATTAGATTCTTAGATACATTACCGCAGCGAGAATATCAATCGGGAATTGCAGAAATGATTAAATGTGCTATAATTGGGGATGCAGAATTTTTTTCATGGTTGGAAAAAAATATTGATAAACTTTTGCAACGAGACGAAAAAGCTTTACTCTACGCAATTGAAAAAACTTGTGCATTCAAAATAAAAATTGTCAATCGAGATCCCTTTGATACTGTAGAAATTCGAGCTCAATTAAATTTAGGTCATACATTTGGTCACGCTTTGGAAACATTGACTGACCTAGATCAATATCTTCATGGTGAAGCGGTAGCGATTGGTATTTGCTTGGCAAGTGAGTTATCAAATCTAGAAGGAAAGTTGGATTGTATTAGCCTAAAACGAATCAAACATCTGTTGGAACGAGCCAAACTACCAACAACATATGATAAAAGTATCCTAAAATCAGAGGATATGATGAGAGTTATGAAATTGGACAAGAAAAACAATAATCAAGTTATAAAGTTTGTATTGCCTACTGAAATTGGAAGTGCTTTTGTGTCAACAAGTCAATTGAAAAATTTGAGAAAAATACTCTAGCCCTGATGAATCTTTCCATTTTCAAATAAACCTTGGTAAATCGAACCATTCTCATAATACAATGTTCCTTCTCCGTGTCGCTTATCATTAAGCCATTCACCTTCATAGCGATTTCCATTTTTCAGCCATCGAATTCCAAAACCGCACTTTACATCATCTTTCCAATTTCCTTCATATCGATCATTAAATTCGCCACCATAATAATATTTACCAAATCCTTCTTTTTTTGCATTTACCCAATCGCCAGCATACAAATCTCCATTAAAATAGTTCATTGTACCTTGACCGTGTGCAAGACCATTCTTCCAATCTCCGCTGTAAGATTCACCGTTGATATTTGATTTTCCGCGACCTTGTATTGTTCCGTGTACAAAATTTCCTTCAAAAGTACCATTCTTTAATGTAAGTTTGCCTAAACCATGAACTTGTCCATTGTCGAATTCGCCGTGATAAATCATGCCATTTGGATAATAAAAAACACCTTTACCGTGATATTTATTGTTTAAAAATTCACCACGGTACAAAATTTTTCCATTTCTAATTTTTGTAGCTTCTTTTAACTCCATTATTATAATTATTTAGAGATTCAATCAAAAATTATCATTTTTTATGCTGTTAAACGAATAATTAAATCCGCAACCTTTGAACCAGCAGGCAATTTTCTATTTTCGGAGACACAAGACGAATCTTTATCTTGATTAAACCACTCATTTTTATTAAAAAAAATTTTCAAGCCAATGTTTAAGAAAACTAACTATATATATAAAATGGTAAAAACAATTAAAGTCAATCAACCATTACGAGACATGATTGTTCAAAATAATATTTTTATGGGAACATTATCTTTATTACGATTTTATAAAGATGAAAATTTCTTTCGCCCGATGCCAATTATATTTAATTTAGAACAATTACCAGACGAGTTTAAATATTTCAAGGATTTAAATTTATTATGTGAAACAATTCCTTGTAAACATCCCTATGGTAAAGGATTAGCTAGGAATCTATTTTATAATATTAAAGATGATTCTCAAAAACAAAAGCAAGGACCTCGTATATCGAAGCTAATACACTTTATTCGTTTGGATGATTTAAATGTAGCGCCCAATGTATCGTGTTGTATTAATGCAGACTCTGAATATATTACCGAATTAAAATTAGGACAACAAAATATTATTCACGATGAATGTGCAAATGTTTCCTATCAGTATGAATTACCAATTAAACCTGTAGAAAAACCTGAACATTCTATTACTTATTATCAAAATCTGATAAAAAATAAGCACGGTAAAACAGTATCATTTAAATTATCAAATAACTAAATTAAAAATTGATTCTAAAATTCATCCTTGTAATTTTTCAATAAAATGGACTCTATTGAAAAAAAGAAATCACCCAATCGTTTGATTGTGGATGAAGCATTAAATGATGATAATTCTGTTATTTCTCTTTCTGCACAAAAAATGGAGGAGCTTGGCCTCTTTCGAGGTGATACCGTAATGATTAAAGGCAAAAAAGGAAAATCAACAGTATGCATTGCTCTCGTAGAAGATGATATTGAAAATGGTTCAATTCGTATGAATAAAGTTGTTCGTAAAAATTTGCGAGTTCGTCTTGGAGATCTTGTTACCGTGAATGCTGCTGGAGATGTTCCCTATGGAAGTAAAATACATGTTCTTCCGATTGATGATTCAATTGAGGGTGTTTCAGGAAATCTTTTTGATGTGTATCTTAGACCATACTTTTTGGAAGCCTATCGACCCGTTTCCAAAGGTGATTTATTTATTGTGCGTCAAGCGATGCACCCTGTTGAATTTAAAGTAGTAGAGGTTGATCCTGGACCATTTTGTATTGTATCTCCAGATACAGAAATCTTTTGCGAAGGAGAGCCCATCAAGCGTGAAGACGAGGAACGTCTTGATGATGTTGGGTATGATGATATTGGGGGTTGCCGTCGACAAATGGCACAAATCCGTGAAATGATAGAGTTGCCATTGCGTCACCCTGCTCTTTTTAAAAATCTCGGTGTCAAGCCGCCTCGGGGTGTTTTGCTTTATGGACCTCCTGGTTCTGGAAAGACATTAATTGCTCGTGCAGTTGCTAATGAAACAGGTGCATTTTTCTTTTTGATTAATGGTCCTGAAATCATGTCAAAAATGGCGGGTGAATCGGAATCGAATCTTCGAAAAGCGTTTGAAGAAGCCGAAAAAAATGCCCCTGCAATTATTTTTATTGACGAGATTGATTCGATTGCTCCCAAGCGTGACAAGACCAACGGTGAGGTCGAAAAGCGTATCGTGTCACAGTTGCTAACGCTAATGGATGGTATGAAAAAGCGTGCGAATGTTGTTGTCATTGGTGCAACCAATCGTCCTAACTCGATTGATCCAGCATTGCGTCGCTTTGGTCGTTTTGATCGAGAAATTGACATTGGTGTCCCCGATGAGAATGGCCGTCTCGAGGTTTTTAGAATTCATACACGCAATATGAAATTGGATGGAGATGTTGATCCAGAATTTATTGCTAAAAATACACATGGTTTTGTTGGAGCCGATATTGCAGCCTTGTGCACGGAAGCAGCAATGCAATGTATTCGTGAAAAGATGGATGTTATTGATGTAGAGGAAGAAACCATCGATGCGGAAGTATTGGATTCCATGGCTGTCAATATGGAGCATTTTAAGCATTCGATGAATGTATCCAATCCATCGTCGTTGCGTGAAACTGTAGTCGAAGTACCGAATGTAAGTTGGGAAGATATTGGTGGTTTGGAGTCTGTTAAACAGGAACTCAAGGAGCTTGTTCAATATCCCGTAGAGCATCCTGATAAATTCCTCAAGTTTGGAATGTCACCTTCTCGCGGTGTGTTATTTTATGGACCACCAGGATGTGGTAAAACTTTGATGGCCAAAGCAGTGGCAAATGAATGTCAGGCAAATTTTATATCCATCAAGGGGCCAGAATTGTTAACCATGTGGTTTGGAGAGTCAGAGGCAAATGTTCGTGAAGTATTTGAAAAGGCACGAGCAGCAGCACCATGTGTCCTGTTTTTTGATGAATTGGATTCAATTGCTCAGGCGCGAGGAAATATGGCGGGAGATGCAGGGGGAGCTGGTGATCGTGTGATGAACCAGCTGTTGACAGAGATGGATGGAATTGGAGCAAAAAAGAATGTTTTTATTATTGGTGCAACCAATCGCCCCGATATTATTGACCCAGCTCTCATGCGCCCTGGTCGCCTCGATCAACTGATTTATATTCCAATGCCAGATGTAGATTCGCGTCTGGGAATTCTAAAGTCAACGCTACGCAATTCACCAGTATCCAAGGATGTTGATCTGCGGTATATTGCCGAATCAACCGATAAGTTTACGGGAGCAGATCTTACAGAAATTTGTCAACGCGCAGCAAAGTTGGCAATTCGAGAAGAAATTGAAAAGGATAAATTGCGCATTGAACTTGGAGATGGTGTTGAGGAACAAAATATCCAAGAGATATCAGAAATTCTTCCCAAACACTTTGAAGATGCGATTCGTAACGCACGACGAAGTGTCTCTGACAAAGATATGGCTCAATATTCATCGTTTGCAAGAACAATGCAAGCGGCGAGTGTTATTAATACAGGAAATGGAAGCTTGGCTGACTTTTCGTTTCCAGGTTCTTCTCAGTCTACAGCAGCTGTCACTTCGGTTCAAGAAAGCTACGAAGATGATTTGTATGCTTAATAAAAATAGACTTCTTTTAATCCATTCTCACCATTAACAGCAATTATTGATTTTATCGATTTTAATTTCCCTGACTGTGCAGAAACTTGAAAACAAATGGATGAATTTTTATTTGATAAAATACAACATTTATCTTTTATATTACTACATGCAATTAGTTCACCTATAGTTTCCCCAGTTACTTTATCCTGAGCTAAAAAAGATAGAGTATAAGTTAGTAAACTATTGGTAGTTTTAAGATCAATACTATTAAAAGAAGTAACAAGTGATATTTTCCAATTAGAGTTATGAGGAAACACTAATTGGAAATCATAATGAGTATCATTACGATTGTTGGAACAATATAAAGGTTTTAAATCACTCAAGGTTTGGGTATAGGTACCGTATATTTTGTAACAGGATGGAACTTTCATTCTATATATAATAAAAATATTTTTTTAATTCTATAAATATTTTTAACCTATAGAAATGCCAAGGACTTTTAAAAAATTTTCACAATTAGCTTTTTTTAATGTTGTGCAAACACCAACACCAACACCAACACCAACACCAACACCAACACCAACACCAACACCAACACCAACATGTCCCGAAATGTTGAATGGTGTAGATATTTTTGTTCCTAAACCAACACCTTATCCAAGTTTTCAGGGTGCCAACATTTTTATTGAATATGAAGAAGGAGCGGATGATGGACCTCATGTAAGATCAAAATAAAAAATATTATATATAAATAGAATATGGATCAGTGCAAAGAGATTATTAGAAAATATTTCAAAACACATTTTCAAAACGAATTAAATTCATTATTATATTGCAAAAATAATCAAAGTTTATTAGCTCACAAGACCAGTGAATTATTTTTACAAAGTTTCAACATGTCCAACATTAAAGTTACCGAAAGTAACATAATCAATGAAATTCAAAAATCTCCAAATTTTAGTGCGTCCCAAAAACAACAATACATTGAAATGGTTCAATCAGAATTTGGAGATATGAGTCGTATAAAACAACGCTTTGATTTGGAAGTTCGAATCTTTTTGGATCGCAATTCATAATTGTTTAGGAATGCATTGCAATAAACGGATTGTAGGATGTACTATTATTTTTTTGAGAAGGTTGTTCTTTATCTACTTGGACATCCTTCTGTTCGACTTTATCTTCTATTATTACATCATCCTGATAATTCCATACTGTTGGCTTTTTTAAAGCTTTCGGTTTTTTGACAATGTATACCAAAACAACTAGAATGGCAATTGCAAAAGAAAACAAAAATATTGTGGATATTATATTCATTTTTAATTCAATCAAAATTAAAAAAATTTATTGTCTAAATTGATCTCCCTGATATCTGTCTGCAAACTCGTTAACTGCTTTCTTTTTGATATCCATAAAATCATTATTGGTTGGCATGTCACCTGCACGATCGTGCATTCTACCAAATCGTGGAACAGAATTTCCAAGTGCTTCAAATTGACCACTTGAAGCACTATTAGGATTAACCAATCCAGACCCGTCTCTACTCTGAACGCTCTCATATACATCATAACCAAATGAAGTTCGGTCATGTACTGTTTCCTTGTTTTGAATCATCAACATGCTTCGAGGATTATCTTGTTTGACTCCTAATTCTCCCATTTGCTCTATATATTTTTTATTGGTTTCAAAGCTTTGAGTTTTATATAAATCATCAATTGCCGATCTTTGCTGAGATGAGGAATAGGCATCTAATCCTTGTTGATAATTATCGTGTCCGATACTGCTTGTTACATTAATATTTTGTAAATCACGAACACGAACTGGTATATCATTCGCTAAACCTGGAATATTTTGTGGAACGGGTGCACTTGGTCTGGATTCATAAACAAGGTTTTTGTGCAAGGGATCAATTCTTCCGGAACTGAAATTTTCAAAATCAACAGTTCGTGTATAAGGGGAAGTTTTAGTAGCTTCTGAAAAGGTAAGCGGAGTATTTCTACGATATTCTCGATTCAACTTGTCTTGTGGTAAAATGTATTGTCGACCAATCATCGTTTTACGAGCTGGAGCTTCAATGTTAAGTGGCTCTTCTTTTACATTCAAGTTTTGACTAATAATAGGTTCAACATTTCTCCAAAATTGCGAAGAGGTTGGCTGGGTGTATGCTTCCGTATTAATATTTGCTTTTAATGACTCTTTTGGGTTATTGGACATATTTACACTAGTTCCTTTATAGGGCATGGACTCGGCAGCAAAAACATAGGATCCAATCTTATTTTCATCGCGTACTTGCGTACTTTGACCATCGATGTTGGAACCTTTGTACGGCATCGATTCAGGAGCAACAACCCAAGATCCTAATTTTTGCTCTGGGTGAATATCTTGTTGGAAATATTCAATACTTCCTTGCTTTGTATAACCAAAATTAGTATTGGAAACAATATCTGTATGTAATGGATTGTGGTTAATTTTTTGAGATGAAAATCCTTGCATATCTTGAGCATTTTGTTTAAAACTAGAAGTCTTGTTTGTATTGGCATTTATATTGGTTAGATCATTATTAATTCCAGTTGATGGATTAGTTGAACTTTGACCTTGTTTATTGTATTGATTTTTTATAGAAGTTTGTACTGGAATCGCATAATTCTTTTGACTTACAGCACGAGCTAATTGATCGGTTGGACCCTGAATCGATAACTCATTTTCATATCCGGATAGATTTGTAGTTGCGCTTATATTATCTTTTGTTTCATTGACAGCTTTGTTTTGAATTAGACTAATTTGATCTCGAATGTTCGCAACATTTTTATTACCAGATATATTGGAAAAAGCATTGTACAACATTTTATTTTCATTAATTCCTTGATTATTCGAAGATTGCGCGATATCTCGAATGTTGGATTTCGCAAATCCTGCGATACCCGCACTTGTATCAAATTGTCGAATATTGGACAAATTTTTAGGGTTTTGACCTAAAGCACTTCGATCTGTTTGAATATGATCGCTTACAGCATTTGTTTCATATAAACGGGTAGGATTTTTTACATTAAGATTAAGACCAGTATTTTTTTGCAAATTGGATTGCCTTGGATTATCATTTAAATGATATTCGATGTTGGAAGTTACATTAATATTTTTTATATTTTCGTGGATACTTTTTCGTGTTTCTGGACAACTCATCTGAGAAATAATATTGGGTACAACTGGATTCGTCAATGCATAAAACCAATTTCTTGGCAATCTTGATAACGGTAAAAGCTGTTCTTGTCGAAAGACAGGTGGATAAAATACATCAGGGCGAAGTGGTAGTTTAACTCCAGGTGCTCCTTGAGTCACACTAGATCGAGATCCAGCATTATTACCATAATTATCATAAGACACGCTAACCATGGGATTAACTCCTCGTGCATACACATTAATATTTTCGGCAATACGATCTCCACTGTCTTCTTGTGATAAAAGAATACTTTGAGTTTGTCCAACTTTATCTTTTCTACGAGTAAATATACCTTTATTAGGATCTCTTAAAATAATCTTATTTCTTCCCCACATTTCTACACTGGGCAATGTAACTTTGCGATTGGTTGTTAAACAATCATACGATAAACCTCCGGCACTCATTTTTCTTCAATACGATTTTTTTTATTTCAATTTACAAGTTTTCATTCTTAAACCGAATTTTTTTTATTGGGTTGAATAAAATGCTTTATAATTTTATTCATCCAAAAGACTTACCGATAATTTATTGTGATGCTCCTGAATTTTTGGAAAAATTATCTGAAAAATTTCAAAAAAAAAAACAATGCTACGAAATTTTCAAGTTACATTCAAATGATCCAAATTTCATGTATTCACTTTCTTGTTACATGCAATGGTTAATTTATTCCAGTTCTCATGTAAAACACGATACTCCCAAGGATCTAATTCCTTTACTTGTTTCTCAACAAAGTACAAAAATTCAAAATAAAAAGCAGAGCATTTTAGGTGGAGTTTCTGGCGATATTTTCAAAAGCATGTTTGCTGATAAATATCCCATCATTATCAAATACAAGAGTCTTTGGTCGTCCTTGACAGATTTTTTGCACGAGTATCAAATTGGTATGATCGGCACCAATAAATTAAGAATTTTGTGTCCCAACTTTTGTTACACTTTGGCTATCTATCATAATCCCAATTGTGTCACTGAAAAGGTAATCAGACAACAAAAACAAATCTCAATCAAGGTTTGTAGAACCAATCGCCTTGTTTTGGAATATATTTCGGGTGTTACTTTCAAGGACTATTTAAAAAAAATTATGATTTTGCCGAGAAATGAAGTCAATATTAAAGGATTTTTAAAAATATTTATACAAATTGTTCTCTCGTTGGAAATTTCTCAGCAATCACTATTTTTTACTCATCATGACTTGCATTATAATAATATCATGATTATGCCGAATAAAGCAAAAACCTCCACCAAGTATCAAATTTTGGACCAAATTTATCAATTTCAATCTACAAATATTCCAATAATTATTGATTTTGGACACGCAAGTATTATAGATGGAAATCAAATTCTAGGTAAAGCCTATCATAATTCATTTGCCGACGCGGGTTTATTTCCATTTTATTTACCAGGAGGCGATTTATATAAAATAATTGGATCTATTTGGTTTGAATTCTTTCATAAATTACAAAAAGATGGTAAACGCACCCCATATAAATATTCTACAAATACAATGGGTTCTGTACTGACTGAATTCTTTCAATATATTTTGGTCAACTTTTATAATATTCAAACTTGGTTTCCGCAAAATGCGAATTATTTAAATTTAAAATTATTAGCAAGACCGGATATTTTTGGATCAAGACAAGTCTATTTATCAACCTTTTCATTTTTAGATTTTTTAAGCAAAACCAAACATTCTATACTCACTATTTTCGATTTGGAAGACTATCCCTGGGTCCAATTACCTATTCAACAATTGCAACAAGGGCAATATCCTGTGCAACATGGACAAACATCTCAAAAACTTTTGGTTTCTTGTTTTGAACATTTAACTTGTTCCAAAATTAAACAAGTGGGGAATTTGAAAAATGCATTTCGAAATACATGGAATGAAGAACCAATCGTGAATAATGACCCAGCTTTGAAAATAATACAAAGAGTTTTTTCATCGGATGGTACTTTCTCTTTGCCAATTCCAAAGTTAGATTTAGAAAATCTTGATAATCTTACAGCCTATTTGGGAGATCTACAAGCCTGGGAAGAATTTGTGATTTATATGAATAAAATATTTACTCATTTGCAACAACATAAACCACTACCTCCGAATATTTGGGATTACTATACTCATAGCAAAAATAACTTGATTTATTACTATCGAGTTTATATATGCATCAAGAGCTTTTTTAGCTATGTTGTTGAATTTTTTAAAATTCCTCTTTTGAAAAATTGATTTAAATAATTAAAAAATTTATAATAAACAAAAACCACCGATAGCTCAGGTGGTAGAGCTTTGCGTTGTAGTTGGTAAAAAATAATAGTACCGCAATTGTCGGGTGTTCGAATCACTCTCGGTGGATAGATATTTTTATAAAAAATTTAAAAATATCTAGATAAAAATGCTAAAAGATCTAAAAAAGATGACTGCAAAATATCATCAAAATGCAAATGTTTGTATTCAAGGGATGTTGAATGATTCGAAAAATTTAATCTTGGAAGATGAATTTTGTGATAATAATAATGTTGTTTTTTGCATGGGAGATTTGTTTCAATCTAAACTTTCTAATTATAAATGTTTATATAGTGGTAAATTATTAACCAATGGATTGATTGCGTGCTGGCCTTCAAATTTGAATCAAAGAGCCGACACTGTACCAAAAAGAAAACTTTTTAAATTTGGTCAAGATGGTTCATACATCAAAAAGGGAACATTACTTGGCCCCTATCCCGGTAAAATTTATACTCCGAATAGCAATGAGGATGACATGTATACTTTTGGAGTCATTATCGACAAAAAAGATTATAATTTAATACCAATTAATCCACAACAAACATTTTTACCCCTTATAAATAGTATATCTTTTGATCTTTATGATTCATGTCAATGTAATTTTGAAAAATTTCTAGATAAAGTATTGGCACCATTGAACAAAAATTTCTGTTTTTATATACCTAACTCTGAATTGAATGTAGAACCCATTAGTATTGATGGAATTATTTTTTATAATACCATAAAACGAATAAAAAATGGTGACGAACTTGTTTCAAATTATAAACAACAATATTTAGCAGGTCTTACTGAGAGGATGGTATTTCCTCGTTGGAAAATTAAATTGGTCAAACACAAGTTGTTATACTACAGAATTATTTTAGAATGGTATCGATTACATTTGAATCATTTGAATAAAGACGCAACTATTGGACAAGATCAAAAACAAGAACTTGAACAAAAATACCTAGACCAAATAATACGAGCTACAAGTAAAATTATCCAACTAACTAATAATAGTAATCTACCCGATTTTATAAAAAATCCATCATGGATAAGCAGTAAAGCTTTACAATTTAAAAAAATATTAAATTCAATATTGTTGTAATTGTTGTGAATTAACCCACGCTGCCATTCTTCTAAAATTGGCTTGGCGTTGTGCTTGAACTTGCGGTTGCATTTCAGCCCATTCTTTCATTGTCATTTCTTGAATTCTTCCATACTTTATCTTTCGTTTTCGTGTTTGTTCAGTTATAAAAGCATATGCTTCATGGTATGTTTTGAATTCTGTAAATGTTTTTTGATCCATTGCATTTACAGCAATGACTATAAATATAGGTATTTCAATGCGGTGTAATGTAAAAGGTGTTTTTGCAAGCTTTTTTTGAATAAAAGAGTCTGCTTCTGATCGTGTATCAAATTTTATTCTGATTTCATAAGTATGATCTACCATTTTTTTATAACATGCATTATAAAAATTTTATTTAATGATACCGATTGGCTCGTACAAATCGATTCTGTGGGACTTCTTATGAATATGTCCATCTTTTATTTTGACCCATTTACCATTTCCAAGACATTCAAAATGATAATCTAGAGTTTGCCCTTTTTGAAAACAATCCTGACACAAATCAAAATTATCACAAATATTACATTTGTATCGATTACCAGGAAAATCTAAATATCCACACGAGTCGCAACAATATCCCATATTCCGATTTATAATCATATAATAAAGCAATTCTCGAGCACTATTAAACTTGTGATAAAAATATTGATTCACTGTTCTCCAATTTGGAAATCCGTAATTTTGTAATACATCACTTACTTGTTTTAGATGAATCGGAAATTTTTGTTGATATAATGTTTTTAAACTTGCTCGTTGCAATATCTTATAACTTTCATATAGTAAATCGACATCGTTGGTATATTGTTGTTCACATAATATATATATTTGACCTGAGTCGATATTAACAATATCCTCCAACGAACTCCATTGAACATTTACAAGATAAGGAGTACCTTCTTTTCGAATCAAGAATTGTTTTTGCCATATTTTAAAGACATCTTGAATAAACAAGGATCGATAGAGATAAAAATAATGAGAAAAATAGTTGACGATTTTACTAATTGGGTCATATACTTTTAAAAAAATGAGAGATGTCAATTCGCTATAGTCATTATTCTCAAATTTATTATCAATAGCATTTTCGATCCAAATCAAAATTTCACATCGTGAATTCAATTGATCAAACAAAATTTGAAAATCTTGTACAAGTAAATGCGGTGTGTAAGAAGAATCAAAAGAATCTTGATTAAACGCCCATATTCGAACATTATCGGTTTGGTTGACTTGAAATAATTTATAAACATCATTATATTTTGTTGCATTTTGAATTGGATATTCGATCAATCCAAAATTAAAATGCTTTGAGAATTCATTGCTTACAGTATAAATATTAAAAAATTCCATAATCCATGTTACTTTAATATTAATCGAACCATCTTGATCGATATAATCTTGCTCAACGAGGTCATCCAGGCTGATAAATTGGGTTGTTCCTGACATATTGGTTTCATAGTCAAAATATTGACATAAACTCACAGTAAATGGTGGTTTTGTATTATTTTGTAATTGATAAACAGTATAACATTCATTTGTCCAACTATTTTCAAAACTGTTTATACATTCAGTGTAAATGGACAAGTAATCGGATTGATATTTTAATACGCATTGAAATGTATAATCTCCAAACTTTACCATTGAAGATTTAAACATTTTGTTGATTGGATAATCTAAAAATTTGGGAATCTTAAAAATCGTACAAGCCGAATTTTTTTTATTGTGATCTAGAACCATTTTTTTCCAATCACAATCATAAGATTTCACACAGGATAGTCTCATATAATATGGAATTAAAGAATTTGCATTATTCCAATAATGTTTATTATCCAAGGTATTAAAACAATTCCAATTGCAACAACCAAAATTTAAAGCATCAGTGACAGGCAAATAATCCTTAATTTTTGATAATAAATAAATAGAAATATTGTTCATTTCTATTTTATTTTATTTTCAATCCACTTTAAAATCATTTTTTATCAGATGTTGGTGAATGTAAAATAATTAATATAAATACAAACAAGGTTAGCAGACTCAAAATCAACAAAAAGAAATAAGCATTTATTGTATTGTTTGTTTGTATGATTGGAAGTTTGGGATGTTGATATTTTTCTTTAATCACGGTTTTATTTGGTTTACTTTCCCCAAAATACGAAGGTTGAAAGGTTACGATTCCACTTGCCACAATTTTTTTATAATCATATTTCTGTGTTTTAGGATCTTGTACAGAAGTAGTAAATACAACACTTACATCAAATTGAGATTTTTTATTAATTGGATAATGCGCAATGTGAAAATATCCATCCATACCCCAATCTTTACCCCAAGAATTACGAACTATCCAATATCCGATTGTTTTTTTTTTGGTAGAAGTCGATCCGCGCTCTAGTAAACTTTCTTCTACTTCTCCCTCACCCCAACCAATAATGACGACAGCATGTGTTCCAAGCGTCTGGTCCAATAATTGAGAATATTTTTTAGTGTCATAATCCACATTTTCTAAATAAATATTAGAAGGATTTTTATTACCGCATGTAAAATCTCCCGTTTTAAAATTTGGAAATACTGAAAAACCTCCGACGACTGGGCCATAATCCATGATATGTTTCTTCACAAACATTATCGAATCTTTCACAGAGTCGTCCTTGGCTTTATCCTCAGTCAAGGTCATTGCTCTTATATTTTTTATATAAAATCGGATTCCCTTTATTTTGTCAAACTTGCATTTAGGAACCAGTGATTGTAAAGAACTCGTACTGTCACTTTTCGGTGTATTTACTTTAGTTTTCGGTGGGTTGCATTTTTTACTATCAGTACACCAATCATAAGTGGCGCCGATTTCTTCAGTTCCCACCCCATTGTATTGAACCCATTCAAGGGCTAAATTTGGATTGGATCCTTCACATTTAAGATTTAAATCATTTACAAAACATGAAATTAAATACGACCAGCTAATTTTGGGATGAAAATCAATCAAATTATAGGCAACAAATTTATCCGCAATACAAGTAGCAATCGAAAGGGCCCAGCAACATCCACATAAGAATTGATTAACGACCGGACAAATATTCTTGTTTTCCTTCCTCCAATCAAATTTTTTCGGTACACCACTCTTGGATCCTTTTGTTGCAGCTCGCACAAGCAATTTGCCATCATCTGTTTTCTCTTTTTCAATAAACTTGACATTGGTAATATCAAAAAGACAATTATTAGGAGGTAAATATGCAATCGAAGGTGATCCGGCAGCAACAAGCAAACCATCTTTATAATGTGGTTTGCCCTGTCGAATATAGCTTTGTACCCCTTGTTTTCGTAGAAATGCAGCGTAATCTTTAATTTCATTATTTGGATTTTGACTGGGCTTCATGCTATTTTGATTCGGTGGCGGAGTTGACATTTTATTTTGACACCAATTTTTTAAATTTAAAATTTTTCAAATCAGTAATACCAATAGGGTGCTGGATTTTCATGAGGTACATCATCTGGATGGGGCAAAAAGGCTGTATACGGATTTTGGCGGACATGACCTTGATACACTGCTCCATCGTCCATTGTTCCTCCCGGAACAATTGCATCGCCTGGAAAAGTATTTTGTCCAGAGGCTACATAGTTTTGCCATTCAGGTAAACTAAGTGTTACAGGAGGAGAAAAATTTTCCTTATTAACACGACAATTACAACACGGTCCTAATTTTGCATAATTACTTTTTGACATTGGCATATTTTTATTTAAAGAATCATTTCTTTTTTTAAAAATGCAATTTTTTCAAAGCCCAGAGCGTGATTATATTTATCAACTTGTATATAATTATTATGATAATCCGACAATGATTAAAGTCAAGGATGCTGATGATCGATTTTCAATGTATGCCTGTCAATTACCTTGTTTATTAATGAATGAAAAAAGATATTTAATCGTTCTTGTTCATAAAGATTATAATGCAATTGGAGACGCTCAACCATTAAAAGATTTCCGATGGATTTCATTTCAAGCAAGGTCGCTTCAGGAGGAAGCTTATAAAAACTTGCCCACTCATCAATATAAAATTAAAAGAGAGGATAAATACATTATTCCTTTAAAAATCAGGTCACGAAGCAATGAAATATCCATCTATGATACTGAATTGCCTCCTTTGAATGTTTCTTTATTACATTGTAAAAATCAAGAATATGAGTATCCAAATGAAGGAAATTTAGTTTCTGCTTTGGAGACTTTTCAAACAGTGCTTCAATGGGATGATTAATAGTTGACTCCTGGTGTATTGTGTGTGAGAGTTTTATATTTATCTTCTTGGGTACTCAAAATGATGCCGCCGTTCATTCGATCAATGAATTTAACATGAGTTCCATCGTTAAATTTTTTAGAATAAAAACTACACACTTTAGAACCAATGCAAGTACACCATGGTGTAAGTGTCTTGGGCGTCGGGTAAAATCCATAATATTGTTTAAATGCTTCGACAGACGCTTTTCCAATCGGATTACCACTTTTGTCCGCATATTCTCTCGCTTGTTTACCCAACATACAACAAGTACGGTGTGTTTCATCATGAAAACAATGAGAGGTGGATGGAGTGCGTGGCAATCCGCAAAAAACATAATTGTCAAACTTTGTATTGCTTGAAAGACTGCCCATGGGCATTTCTTGAATGAGCGGAAGTATCGAATTAACATCTTTTATTGATTTGGTTTGCCATTTTTTGGACCCATCAAAACCGTATAATACCATCAAAAAATTTGAATGATGAATATAAATGATTCGCAAGTTTCTTTTTACAATATCATATCGATGAAGCCATTCCCAGTTATATAATGATTGTAATTGAGACAAGTCGTTAAAATAAATTTCCAACAAACGAAAATTTTTCATTTTTATTTTAGGAAATTTATTTTGTAACTATAAAATGAGCAAATTTGTGTCTGTTTATATTGAAATAGCAAAGCATTCATATGAAAAATTTGAATTCGACAAGGAAAATAATAAATTAGTTCTTGATCGAAATTTAAATTATCCCTACTATTATCCATATTCTTATGGTTTTATTCCCAACACCTTGGGGAGCGATGGGGATGAATTGGATGTTCTAGTTATTTCCAATACAAACTATCCACCCAATACATTTTTACAGGCATATATTATCGGCGCTCTAGTGATGGAGGATGAAAAAGGAATGGACGAAAAAATCCTCGTTATACCTGCCAACGAATACAATTCTGATTGTGCTATTCAAGACATTAATGATGTACAAGAATCTATTTTGAAAAATTTGGAATGGTTTTTTTCAGGTTATAAAAGTCACGAAAAAATGAAATGGTCTCGCGTAGACGGGTTTGTAAATCGTCAAAAATCTCTAGAGCTATTTTATACCAGTGTATCTAGATTTTTAGATTGTCATGATCATTCACCAGTGTAAAGAATTTTTAATAACCGCCACCTCCACCTGAACTCTTTTGGTGAATTCTTTTGATTTGGTTTATAATTCATTTGTTCATTTTAATTTGTAATTAATTTAAAAAAAATATTGTAATGATTACAAATAACCATGAATTACTTTTATCAAATTGATTATTCTCATTATATAATTAATGGACTTGTTCAAGAAGCCAGCAAAATTACTTTACCTTTAGGAAATTGGAAAAATAGTGCAAAGGATGTTGAACAAGTTGAAAACAATGTGATTCTATGTTATTTACGCAAACAAGATGGTTCTTGGGAAAAAAATGAGTTATTATTTAATTTGCAACATACCTATGAAAATGAAAATGGCAACTTTGTAGAAAAAGAATTGAATAGTTTGAGGTCTCTTCCTAATGGAGATTGGATTACATCCATTAAAAATTTTCATTCTATTGTTCCCACATCATCTTCCGGAAATGGAAAAATACTATGTGAACTAAAAACGAAATACGGATATGTTAATAATGACTTGAATTATGATATTTCAAAAATGTATTTAAATTCCAATGGACAGTTTATATGTCTAGATTATAATCTATATCATTCCATGAAAAATATGGACCCCATTCCAAAGAAAATTTTTCAAACACATCGATCTCTAGAATATGTACAAAACAAACAAAAGCTAAAATTTGGATATGATAGCTGGATAAAGTACAAAAATTTTGAATATTTTTTTTATAATGATTTGGAATGTGAAAAATTTATTCAAGAAAATTTTGATGCAAAAACCCTGGAAGCTTATAATAAATGTCCAATTGCTGTAATGAAGGCGGATTTATGGAGGTATTGTGTCATTTATATTCATGGAGGTATCTATGCAGATATGGATGCGGTATTAATGGTAGATCCAGCTATCTTTTTACAATCTCAAAGTTATCTAGTTTTTTCACCTGAAACTGATAATCGACATTTGTGTCAGTGGACATTTTCTGCACCACCAAAATCTCCAGTTTTAAAAACAATTATTGATTTATCGGTAGAAAGGATTTTAGATTGTAATGACATTCGTGGAAATTATATTATTCATACTTTAACGGGACCAAAACTATTTACAGACGGAATCGAATTGTATTTGAAAACAAATAATTTGCCAGTGTACAAACAAAAAATTTTCTATGAAAAATATCAAAATTGTATACTGCATTGTTTTGTTGCCAATTATTTTCATAATAAAATGATTCGTCATTTATTTGCTGGATCGGATAAAGATGGATGGAAGTTAGAGCGTGACAATTGCTTAATTTAATTTTTTATTCTACAATAAAAAATGCAACCCATTACAAAAATTTTTGTTTATAAAATAATAATTGTGATTATCATGATTGTAATATTTGCAATTATTTATAAATTAATATTAAACAGGACTGAGCCAGGAAAGCACTCTTGGTTAGATGCGTTTTACACTGCTTCTTCCAATCAGACTTTTACAACCAATCCGATTCAAATTAAATCGATTCGCCTTCCATTAATGATTCAAAACTTGGGTAGTTTCATGTTGATTTTAGGAATAATTGGTTTGTTTGTGTCAAATAATCAACCCAGACAAGACCAACCTTTAGTACCGGAAGTTAATAATTCATATTAAATGCCATGTATTGTGGATGCTTGCGGCGAAGTTTAATGGGAGCGTGAGCTCGTAATCCTTCCTTGTTGAAATCACCAAGCAAGGTTGTCCACACCGTAAGCTTTTTATTCGCTTCCTCCATTCCCATTTGATTTTTAATATTACTGACAATAATATTGATTGTTTGATTAACAATCGTTCTCATATCATTACGGGCTTGTTCTTGTGGAATAATAAATCGACTGTAAATATCTCCAATATTGGTACGAGTTCCAAAACGATATACATTGGACATTACACTTGCAATATTTTCATTCGAAACAATAATAGGTCTGTTTTGAGGATCAACTCCTTCTAGTAATTTAGTGATTGCTTTACTAATCGAATCTAACATCGGTTCTGAATACATACTATTTAATTCACAATTACCGGCAGAGGTTTCTTCCCAACCAACATTGGCCATGAAATTTCCATTATAAGAAGTATTTAACAATGTGCTATAAGAGGGTAATGACATTTTTATAGTAAAAAACATTATTTTAAATTTATCAAGTTCCTAAAAAAGTTTTGTAAATATAAGATTTTGGTGGAAAATAATGAAATGCTGTTTGGGCAGTAGTGGATAAGTTGTTGATGTCGTTGTTGTGGTACTTGAACTAGACAAGTTTGTTCCTATAATTGTTTTTATGATTTTTGTATTAATTTATTTTATTTAATAAAATGTATCAAGATTTCTTTAATCAATATTATAAGGAAAATCGTCCACTTGTGGTTGGTAATACGGTCTTGACAATTTCAATTTATCCCATCGAAATAATATTTTTATCTTGGTTATCTGGTATGATTTTTATATATGTCAAAAAAAACAGTTTTAGTCAATTTTGGTTATATGTTACATTATTTTTTATATTGTTCATTGTCATTATCGTTCTTTATTACTTTTCGGAATACTTGGATGCTCAGATTGTACCATCTATGCATACTTTTGTTCGTAAAAAGATTTACTCGCTAACCACGAATAAGAAAGTTGGTGTCAATAATTTGGATAATGGAGAATTAATTACCAAGCTGTTGAAAATTCCTAATTACATGTTTATGAATTATATGAATGTTGTAACATTTATTATTCCCTTTGTTTTTGCAATCTTATTTTTTACTGGATACATGTTTTATATCAATTGGAAAATTGGAATCATAAGTCTTGTATTTTATATAATTTTTGGAGCCGTGTACATGATTTATTATAGAAAATTGAGTACCAACAGTTACAAGAGATATTTTTGGGAAAATACCATCATGAACGAATTTGAAGATGTATTGAAAAATAATGAAAATATTGTCTTGAATAATTCCTTTGAAGCTGAACAAGAACGATTATTTACCCAGGAATATGAATTGCAGAAATCATTTCGAAAAGAATTGGAGCAAATGTGCATCATGAAGCTCGTGTTTGTAATTTTATTGGCAATATACATGTTTGCCATTGTAATTTACGCGTCTTATTTAACAATGAAGAATGAAATGGAAACATATAAATTAATAATGTTGGTAACTTCGGTGCTTCTGATGCTTCGAAGTTTTAGCAATTTGATTCGTCGTTGTACTGACACCTTGGTTGAATTTGGTCCACTTATGAATGATTACGATTTTGGAAAAAATATCAAAACGGCTCATATTCATCATGGTACAAGAAAAGACTTTTTCGATTCATTTAATCTAGAGATAAAAAATGTAAATTTTTTCCATGGTGAAAAATTAATCCTTGATAATATAAGCATTAAAATTCCATTCAAGACTAATGTATTAATTACTGGAGAAATCGGTGCCGGAAAAAGTACACTACTTAAATTAATATGTGGTTATTTTTATGCAGAAAAGGGTGAAATTCTCTATGATGGAGTCAATATTAAAAATATTGATGTTATCTATTTACGAAGTTACATCACCATGATGCATCAACACATTAATTTGTTTAAACGACCCGTGTTGGAAAATATATTTTATGGAATTAATATTCCAAAAGAACAGCAATTGGTCGAATTACAAAAACTATCAATTTATCCATCTTTGGAAAAATTTGTACACGGTCAAAATGCAAGTACATTATCTGGAGGACAAAAACAAATTGTTTTAATGTTGCGTTGCTTGTTCCGTAAACCTAAAATCTTAATATTGGACGAACCCACCGCAAATGTAGACCCGATCACCAAGAAAATTATTATAGACATTTTACAATATTGTAAAAGTTTAATGACCTTGCTATGTGTTTCTCATGATTCCAATATATTTTTCCTATTTGAGAACCAGTATATAATGAATAATGGTAAACTTGTAAAAAAATAACAGTTTAAAGAAGCTTAAAGGTTTGAATACAATTATTTAAAATGTATTTATATTACTTTCCTCTGGTTGCAGTCTTGTCATTTTTCTTATATCCGAGTTTAAAGGGTGTATACTTTTTGTATACGATTAATTATAAAAAGGAAAAATCTGTCAAAAAGGCGATTGAGAAAACTGCACGAACAATAATTTGGGTTGCCTATATGATGGTTTATCAAAAAATCGCCAAAAATTTGGTACAATTACAGAAAAATGAATATGATGTGCATTATATTTATCACGGTCAATTATTTAAAATAAAATGTAAGCACAATAGTGGACCTCAATCAGTGCAGGTGTTGATGATTACGAACGATAAATTGGAGGATATTACAAACGAAATTACTCCCTATATGGGTCCAAAATATAATTTTCACAATATGAAATATAGTCCGACGGATTTTAAAGAAAAAGAATTGTCTTTTTATTTGTCCAACGGAAATATAACAGTTTTCAAAGACAAGGAAATTATTAGCATCTAAATTGACTTGCTACTACTGCTGCAATTGTTATCCCTTGAAATATGATTCGTGACTTCATCATGCGTATTGATAGAAATTTGTGTTTATGATGAAACGCATAAATACCTGTACATAAACTTGCAACAGTGCAACACATTCCAATGGGCACCAGAGGATCTCTTTTTGTTTTATATATTAATTTTTGGAAGAAGGTCATTTTATCAGTTTCAACGATTTTTTAAACTTCCTTTATTCATAATGTAATGTTTGCTAAATAAGGAAAATATCGTAGAATCATGAGATACACAAATGATTGTACATTGATGGATCAACAACTGTATAATATTAATAATAATTTTTTTAATATTAGGGTCTAAATTCGCTGTAGGTTCATCCAAAATCAATATTTTTGGATATTTAAAAAAACAGCGCAATAAAACAACTACTTGTTTTTGTCCACCTGATAATAAAGTTGCATCTTTTTGATCCAAAAATGGCTCAATATTGGAATAAATTGATAATTTCTTTAATTCGGTTAATTGTTGTTCCTTTTTAATTTTACTGCCATAGAATATATTTTCCAATACCGGGCGTCGAAACAATTCAATTCTTTGATGCATCATTGTAATATGGTCCCGAAAGTAAGTAATATCGATATCTTGAATACGAACCTTGTCAATATATATATTTCCACTAGTTGGATAATAATAACCACATAATAATTTTAGTAGAGTGCTTTTTCCTGAACCAATATCCCCAGTAATAAGAATATTTTCTTTATAGTTGATTGTCAAATTGATATCATTTAAAATAAATATTTTATCTATACTGAAACTTAAATTTTCAATTTTTAATTCATAGTTTTGTAAAAAATTTGTTCTCGTCCCATAATGAATATAATTAGTAGTAATATTATTAAAAAACTTCTTGTCATTCCACAAGGGTCCGAATTCCATCACCGTATCAACAAATCGTCGAATAATGCTATCTAGATTTCGAATCATTAGTAAAACAGAGGTGACTAGAATGATCAATTTGAACATTGGTAATTTATTTTTTGTAACTAAATAACATCCATATAAAATGATTAGAAAAGAATATATACCCATGATTATAATTGATATTGTTTTAAACAAGGACATGTTTTGTAATTCTTTCAAAAAACTAGATTTAAGATACTTTTCCTTGTCTAAAAGATGTTTTTTTTCTTGGTCATAGGTACTGTGCAACGAAATATTTTCCTTATTGTGAAGCATATCTGCAAATTCATTTCCTTGAGAAACTTCATGCACATAACGATTATAACTACATTGACTTAGTTTTAAATAACCAAAAGCAAGAAAAACGCAAAATAGCGTAAGAAAGAAAAAGCTTGATAAACCGATTTTCCAGTTTATATAAAATAAGAAGCAAATAAAAGATATAATGGTTAATACAAAGGGTAGTAAAAAACATAATGTATTCATATAGCCCATATAAATACAATATGGAACTTTTTGTAGTCGAGTAATAAATTCTCCGCTTTGAATATCTTGAATACCATTTTTTTTATTGGTCGTTTGGTCGAAAAGTTCAATTCGCACAACAGTGTTGATAGATGGTATAATTTTCGCATCAATCATTTCACGAATATATTTCATAATAACAATACTTAGTAAAATTATAAAAAACAAGCAAACATAAAACCATAATTTATCAAAATTTTTTTGATTCGTGTTTAAAAAAATCAAACCTGAAATCCAAGACAGGACAATAATTTCAACTGGATAAATAGTTAATGTCAAGATGGCATTGGACCAAATTAATCCTTTATTCTGATCATATACTTTATTCAGAAATTTGGTATACATTAATCTTTTATATTCAAAAAATAAATTCATTTCGCGTATATAAAGAAAAAAATAAATGAATTTTGTGGATTTTATAAAAATTTTCAAAAAAGTTTATCCTAGAACTGTGTCAGGCCTGGATCGTTTGCGTAAAACAAATCTTGTCAAGAGCAAATTTGCAACAATTGGAGACAAGCAATTACTTTGGGAAACAATAATTAGCCATTGCTATGGAAATATATTTCCAATTGTGTTACCAACCTTTGAAAATGATGCTTTTTATGATGCAGACGAAGTAAAAGATTACCAAGATCCAATTATTATTGTCCGTGAAGGTAAAGAAAATTATGCCTTCAAGCCGGAAGAAATTTTACAAATTATGCACTCCGACTTGAGTCGATCACGAGTGGCACAGCAAATACATTCAGGAGTGGTATCCTTGGAAAAAACATTTCGATTACCTCAAAATCCATATACTGGATCCCCCTTTTCGCTACAAGATATTTCAAGTATTATATCACAGTTTGTTTTTCATCGAGTTGAAATTCCTTCGATTATGCCGGAAGTTTTGGTTTTTTTGCAAAATGCAGAACAACTCTATACCAAGCTTGACCAACATATTGCTGTCCTGCAAAAACCAACCGATTATACAAGATCTGTAAAATTTTTAGATAATGAAACCAATATATTTTTACGAAAATTTTTCACCAACCACGGTCTAGAGTTTATGGAGTTTTATAGCTGGGACAATAATGAATCTAATTGGATTTCAATTAATGATTCGATTAAAATGGTAAATTGGTGGAAAAAATATTTTTAAAGTGCTCCTGCTAATTCTCCGTTGGGATTTTGAACAGTATGAACATTATAATAAAATTTGTGAGAATTAATATTACAAACAAAAGTCATCATATCCATTTTTTGTGACAAATCTTTCAAACTAAAAGTTTTGGCGACTAGAGGACCATTTACTTCTTTTAATGGATGTTGCATGTTTTTGAACAACCAAAGTAAGATTGGGCCATTTTCACCTGGATTCTTTTCATTGTAAAAATGTATATGAGCCATGGTGACATTGGTAATATCATAAACATCAATTTGTATAAAAAATTCTTGGGTATTTAATATATGTAAAACAGCACGACCACGCGCTTTTGTATTTATTTTTACACCACCCGGAACACCTTTTTTAAGCAATTCAGTATGATACACTTTTTTGTCTCTATGGTGCTTTGAGCAAGATTGATAGTTTTTAATTTTTTGATACATTTTTTTTTATATATTAAAATTTATTATAATTTCACATATTGTTGATGGTAATTTTGAATCTAAAATCATGTATAACAAATTTGCAGTTTTGATATAATAAAACTGTACATTGCTTCGAAACTTTTTTTTATTTTGATAGACTCCACAATCTTCTCCAATATTCATTATATATAAATTACATAAATCACGCAATACATGTGTAATGTGAATATCAATTTGATACTCGATCGGATAATAATTTTGTATCATTTTTATCAAAACTGATCGAGTTGTCATATAAAAATGACTGTGAACAAGTGAATAGTCGCTTTGAAAATGAATTCGTTGAAAATTTTCCGTCTTTTCATAACCAAAAGTATATTGAGAAAAGTAATTATTGTATGGTGATGACAACGATTTGCATAAATGCTTCAACTTTGAATTGAAAAACCAAATACCTTGTGGATTTTTTTGCAAGTTTTGTTGAACTTGTAAAATGTAAAACTTTAACAAATCTGGATTATCAATACATATGTCATCTTCAACAATCAACACAATTTCTTGTTGACTGTCAAGCGCTTCCGTCCAAGCTTTGATATGACTCATTGCACAAGCAGCGGCACCCCAAGTAGGTATAATGTTTGTATTTGTGGTAGGTCGACATGTATTTTTATAAGCTTTGGCTGATAGAAATGAAAATTTCAAGTATTGAGCTTCATTTGGATGGTAAGCCTCTATAATATTTATTTTATCAAATAATTTTCCTAAATTTTTTTTTGCAGACTGTAACCGGCTTGTATGATCCGATCGATTAATTAAATACACGGAAGTATCAAGTTTATTATGCTTTTGTATAACCTCATTAATATGCATTTGTATATTAAATTTTTAAATTTTTAAATCTTTAATATAGTTAAATGTATGGGTTTTATGACTTACCCCACCATATTATAATGTTCATTTACATGTTTGATCCAACATTTCATTTGTATTATCGGCAAGTTTTGAAAAATATAAGTTTTGAAAAACGAATTTATTATAAAGAAGGTAAGGTTTTATTTGCATATTACAATAAAAAGAGTGGAATCTATAAAGAATTTCATGATAATGCGGCTCCAAAGCTTGTCTGTCAATTTAAAAATAATATATTAAGTGGAAAAGTTTTGGAATATTACAATAATGGGACTATATTCAAGAAATATTATTGTTACAACGGAATCATTGGTGGTAGTTTTGAAGAATATTACTATAATGGAAAAATAATGACAATGACTAATTATTACAATGGAGCTTTACATGGACCTTATCATTCATTTTATGGCAATGGTAATTTGTTGAAAAATTGTTTTTATGACCACGGAAAATTAGTTGGTTCTTATAATTTATTCTTTGAAGACGGTCGATTATGGAAATCGTGCGAGTACTAATGGATATACAATCGTTTCACGATAATCCATCAAAATTTGATTTTTTTGCAATGTCAAATAATTGTATTCCATGGATTCTTCTGTGTTTTGTAAAAAATCAATCTGATGAATATGATTAAGACAAATGACAATATTGAGAAGAAAAGCAACTTTTTTGTTAAACACGACGAGTTTTTCCTTGTACAATATTTCCAACAGTTTGGTAATAAATTCTAGAGAAAATTTCTTGCCTGATTGATATTTTTCAAGTAGCTCTTGTATGGACTGTAGATTTTGTACTGATTTTGGAATGGAAAATAATTCTAATATTTTTTCAGAAACAGAACAAGCATTTTTATTGAGCAAAGAGACCACAAAGTCTTTGGATAGGTTTGGCAATTCGTAAATGTATCCAAAATCATACAAGACGATTGATTGCTGATCAAGTGTAATTCCCCAGTTTCCATTATGTAAATCTCCGTGTATGCATTTTTTCAACACTATTTGATCCATCAGCCAACATTTCAAGATACATAGCTTTTCAACCTTTTCGCTAAACGAGAGTGGTAATTCTTTTTGATTATCAAAACTACCAACATATTCAGATATTAGTATAGTCTCATTACAATAGTATAGTTTTGGTATTTTTAATACCTTGAAATCGTTTTTATACAATTGTGCAAATTTTTCCATATTTGCCCCTTCAATTTTAAAATCAAATTGAGATTTCAAAATTTCCAAAATTTCTGCCGCTTCACAATGCAAAAATGGTTTGATACATGAATAAAATATGCCAATTAAATGACACCACACTTGGAAATCTTGCTTCACATGGGGGTGTTGAATCTTGATGACTACTGGCGTACCATCGTGGAGATGGCCTTTATAAACATTACCAATCGATCCTGATGCCAAATAATTTATGGTCTGGAAATTTATATTTGAAGTAATATACTCATTGTCTGCGAAATGTGGTACTTGCGCATCATATTCAACTTGATTTTGAAAAGAGGCCAAAATTTTCATCAATTCTGGTTGTTTGGTTTGATACAAAGAACCAAAAGTCGAGTACCATTGTGCGAGCTTGATAAAAACAATACCCAAATTTTTAATCTTGGTTTTTAATTGATCGTGGTGAGGTTGATAATCATCTCTATAAAATAGTTTTATAAAGATGGCAAAATTAATGAGCAAACAAGTTTTTTTTATAAGCGGTATAAGCATTCTATAGTAATGAAAGTTTATTTTTGGTCGTACAACTTTTCTCGTTCTAATTCCAATTTTGTCTTTGGTAAATCATAATAATTATGTAATAATCGTACATCGGATACAATTCTATCCATGGAAGAGTACAAATAAGGGTATTGATGCAACATGTCAATGATGGATCGACTTAATAAACCCATATCGGCGTCCAATGATGGATAAAAAATTCGTTGAATTCTGTCCAACACACCAGAAACATTCCCGGTCGAATCAAGAACCAATTTATAAGGTATTTTGGGATGAATCGAAACAAGTTTATTGGACTGGTTCGAACGATAATCCCGATACTCCACAAATAAATCTTTATAAGTTAGTGGATCGCCTAAACGATAGTCCGTTCTAATCGTATTGGTAAATTTGTCACAAGAAATTAGATTATTCCATTGATTTGCATGTGTAGAACGACGAAATATAGACTTTGGAATGATGTGTTCTTTGGTTTGATAAAGCGGTGGAATGTTTTTTTGATTATAAACATTAATTCCAAGCCGTTTCATTTCTCTTGTACTCATCATAAAAAAAAAATTTAAAAAAGTCCATTTCATTTTCTAATTGAATGTATTTTAATTTATTTTTATGGAGAATTTCCTCTAAATTGCAAAATTTCCTTTTCTCCTTGCTTGCTTACCAAGACAATTTGGTTGCTATGTAATTGTTGATATAAATCAGGTGAAATTTTTCCATATTCGACCAAAATGTTCATGGAATCTTTCATATCGACTTTGGATTTTACTTTTTCTAGGGAGACAAAAGTGTTCATACCCAAGAAAATAGGATCTTCCAAGATATTTATTCTTTTATTACTTTGAGGAGTTATATCGGAAAATTCTGTCTCATCCACAGATTTTTGAAATGAATTAACATGCAAAATATACTTGTTTTGTTTATTTGAATCAATAATATAAATGTTGGTCACAAAATGAAAGACTTCCTTGGGTAATTGAAAAGGTGATTTATTAATATAGGACATTGGAAGGGTAAATAAACGAGCTTTACCAAAATAGGGAACGCGTTCCTCAATGGAAAACTCTTGTAAAAATTCTTGAATGGGTCTTTTTTCCATTTTTCATTGTAATCGATAATTATTTAAATCTAAATGATTAATAAATTATATTTATAATGAAGATTGAGTATGGAAATCAAATCAAAATTGATGTAACATCACTAGTTTATAAATATTGTATTGAAAAAATAAAAATTCCATCCAATAAGAATAGTCTTTTTGGTGATGATTTTTTTGGAATTGTAAAATCATTTTGTATATCATTTAATGGAAATGAAAAAATATATAATGAATTTGAAATTATATCGATTCCATTTGAAAATAATTTAACATTTAAATATGGAATAATTGGAAATATGAAAGATGTAACAGAAATCATTTTGAATAAATGTATTTCAGAGATTAAAATACCATCAAATAAAAACATAATTTTTGGTGATCCTTGTTCTGGAACTTTCAAGTATGTATTTATCGATGATTTAATATTCAGAGAGTCAGATATAATTATGATATATCCCATGGAAAACAAGTTTGAATCAGAAAATGTTATTATGAATCTTGATAATTATCAAGACAAGATTAAAAATAAAAATTTTTTACACATCTTATTGAGAAATGATTGTGACAAATTAATTATACAAAAGTTGTTGGATGATTTTGATTATGTTGTTTATAATAGATTGTATAGTGAAATCATATTAAAAAAGGTGTACAATTTTAGAAAATACTTGCTACCTATAACTCAATGTATTCCACAAGAAAAGATAATTCAAAAAATTGTAGCAAAAACTAAAATTTTGGCAAATGTTCGACCAATGTTTCAAAAACATATTTATGATAATGAACAAGATTATTATAATGATTACCAAACATCATTATTCGGTTTAACTCATTCTAAGAATGGATATGATAGTCTTCGGCATTATGAAATACTGATGAATGGTTGTATTCCATATTTTTGTGATTTGGATATTGTTCCGAAAGAAGTATTATCATTATATCCAAAAGATAAAATAAATGAAACAAACGAGTTTTATCAAAAAATAAAAAATTATTCGATAGAGGAATTTAATAATCATCCCAACCTTGTAAAAATATATAATAATCATTTGGAGTATTTAATACAATTTACAAAAGATCATTTAACTACAGAACAAATGGTAAAATATGTTCTTGACAAGTTAAAGATAAAAAAGGTGGCGAAAGTTTTGTTTTTAAACCGAGCAACAAATTATCAAAATATTCGATGTTTACTTTTGCATGGGTTTAAAAAATTACTAAATGATGATTGTCACGAGTTTCCTCAAGTAAAACATCTATATAAAGCTTCAAATCAAGCGTATGGCAAAGGTTTTACATATACTAATTTGTTAAATGACTCTTATTATGATGAATATAAAAATAAGACTTTGCAAGACGATATAAAAAATAATCGTTATGATTTAATAATTTATGCAGATTATGTTGCCAATTCCTACAATAATAAGCCTTTATGGGATTTAGTAAGCAAACATTATGATCCTCAAAATGTAATATTTATAAATAACGATGATCATGTGAACCACTTTTTGTTGCAAGATTTTTATAATTTAATTGAATTAGGTCACTATTGTTTTATTTTAGAATATCAAAACTTCCAAAAAGTAGATTATATAATGCCATTTATTGATTATTTTAAAGGTATTATTAAACATACATTTCATGGAATTGTACGAATGAAAGTTCCAAATATATTGGAAACCAGAAATAAATATTTGCCTCTTTATCAAATGTTGTTGGAACAGTATGAGTTGAAAGACAATAAAATTTTAGAGATTGGTGATGGAAATGTGACCACGATTGCTGTTTGGCATGAATATTTTACACAATCAAGGATTTATTCGATTTTGACCAATATTAATCAACTTGATTATATAAATTACCAAAGAATATATTTCGAAACTGATTTAGATCAACATAAATTTGATATTATTGTTATACATTCTATTGATTTAAACTTGCTTAATATTGAATATTATATATCTTTACTGTCTGAAAATGGAATAATGATTTTAGAAAACTATAAAAATATTGCTTGTGCAACACCTTTTGTTTTTTATAAAAGTTTTAATAGTTTGGTTTTCAAAAATTGTTAAAAATTTAATTTATGGTACCGGTTACAAATAATGCCTGATTTTATAAAAATTAAAAATTTGGATTTATTTGATTACAAATGGCACAAGGCAGCTTTGCCTGAAGAAGATTCTATCGTGATTGGTCGTGTCAAGTCTATCGACCAAAACGGTGTCTTTTTTGAAATTCTTGACTATCAGTTACAAAATGCTTTAATGCCGTTAAATCAAGTAAGTTCTAAAAGAATTCGAACCGTTAAATCTGTTTTTAAAGAAGGAGATGTGAAACCTGTACTTGTTACAAAAGTAGATGATAAAAATGGTTTTATTGATATTTCCAACAAGTATGTAAATATGGCAGCCGAAGATATCGATCGCCTTGAAAAATATATTCAATTAATTCGCATTTGGAAGTCGTGGATTCTATATCTAATTAATAAAAACAATGCAAGTAATGATTATATATTGACGATTAATCACGATTTTTGGAACTCAATAATGAATCAAACATTGTGGAATTATACAATCGGAGATGCCTATGAAAATGTTGTCAATATACGAACTTGTAAAAATACAATCCAAGAAATTTTTCCTGGGTTATTAACCATGTCAAATATAACTGAAAAGGATTTGGATAAACTAGTGGATTTGATTGAAAAAAATATTAATTATGAAGTGGTGATTTCGATTCAACTTGTTTTGAGATCATTTGCAACCAATGGTTTAGCAAGTTTACAGAAAATATTGGAGCAATTACAGGAAACATGTCAAGAATCTAAATTATTTATCAATTCACCGCAATATACATTTGTTATTAAAAGCCATAAGAAGGAAAGTATGGAAAAATTATATGAACGCATCGAACAGGATTTCGCATCCGTTTTAGAAAAAGAAAAAGATGTTGATTATCACTTGGAAAAGTCGATAAAAAATTGATTAATTCTATTAAAAGGATTGTCATTAGTATAAAATAAATGTCAAGAACATTTTATACTTCATTGATAAAAGATCAACAACCCGTTGCTAATATTGGAACCATTGGTCATGTATCTCACGGTAAATCGACTGTCGTGAAAGGTCTTACAGGAAAGCATACACCAACTCGTTCTGATGAAATTGAACGAAATATTACTATCAATCTTGGCTTTGCAAATCTTCGTATTTATTATAATGAACAATCAAAAAATTTCAAATATTCAGAAAATCGTATCGACGAGGAAGGTTTCGTCTTGGTCAATCATGTAAGTTTTGTTGACTGTCCTGGTCATAGTTCATATACCGCAACCATGATATCAGGATCCAAAGTGTTTGATGCTGCCTTACTTGTGATTGCTGCCAATAGTCCAATTCCAGCACCCCAAACTGCAAAACATACAGAGTTATTAGAGTTTACCAACATTCAAAATCTACTAGTATTGTTAAATAAAATTGACCTCGTCAAAGATCAAATAATTATTGATTCTTGTGTAGAACAATTGTCACAATTCATGTCTTCTAATGTAATGTTGAAAGATAAATCAGTGCTACCTATTGTGGCAAGTCAAAATTATAATATGGATCAAGTTCTTTCTTTCTTGGCAAATGTTGAAAATAAATCGCTAGTAACGCAAGTAAATTCTGATTTTAAAATGCAAATTTTACGATCTTTCATGGTGAATCCAGTCGGAGTGACAATAAACTCGATGATTGGAGGAATTGCTGGTGGATCCATACAATCGGGATATATCGAAGTAGGGGATAAGGTTGGAATATTTCCAGGAACAGCAATGTTGGAAAAAATTAATGGTGAAAAAAAATGGATCATTAAACCCATTTTTGCCTCTGTAACATCATTAAAATCTGAAAATGATGCACTACAAATCGCTTTTGCAGGTGGCTTGATTGCAATTGGTTTGAATTGTGACCCAGGACTTTGTAAACAAAATGAATTGTTGGGAAATAATCTGTTTAAACTCTCAGCAAAGAATATTCATTTGTATTGTAATGCTGAAAATTACAGTTCGCGAATTAAAGTAGAATTTACTAATTTACTGCAAGGATTTATCGTAGGAGAGAAAATGCATATTTACATTATTATTAATAGTAAACCAATTCAATGTACAGTAAAGAGTGTTGCTGGATCAGTAATGTCTTTGAAACTAGAAGTCCCAATTTATATTATTGACACTTCAAGTATTCCACTGCTTACTGTTCTGGAGGGTGCGATTAAAGTTTTTGGAATTGGACATATTACAAGTTCAACAAACAATGTGACAATAAAACTACCAAGCGATTTTGATGATTTTACTTTACCAGAACAATTTGATATTTTGAATATTGTCGATGACTCGAGTTTTTCAGAAAATTTTGATTATGCACTTGAAAATTTAAAGGAAAATATTACAAACTATCATCACGAAACTAGTTTATTGAATACTCGAGTTAAATTTCCTGATTTAGATATACACTATGAACCGTTGCGGATTTTATGGCGTAATTTTGCACAGTATCAAAGTATGATGAATGAAATTGTTAACGGAAAAGAATTAGTTCATGTTCGAATTTTATATTTGGAGAAAATGATTGTACCTTATATTGCGTATGTGTACGGAATACCTGGATCGTCTGTTATTTTTTCAAATGATATGATTCAAGTTCATATAAAAACCAAACGATTAAAGCAAAAATTAGACAAACTAGTCAAGGTATTTTTCAAACATTATTATTATTGTGAATCGACAAGTTGTAGACAATTAAGTTGCATTATTGGAAAAGTAAATAACAAGTATTTCAAAATCTGTTTTCATTGTGGGGAACGAACAGTTCTAAATGATACTTGGCTTAAAATGTAAAAATTGATTCCAAGGTAATTATTATTCTTTAAAATTAAGAATATGAATAATAATGATACTACCTTAATTGAGCATATTGAAATTGAAATCGTTGTGGATAAAAGCGGAAGTATGGATGACCGACAAAAAATTGTTGTCAGCGGTATCAACGAATTTATTGAACAGCAAAAAGCAGATCTCTTGGAGGGAACAACTTGTTCGGTTGGTCTATTCTTTTTTAATAGTTCGATTCAGACGATTTTTGAAAATAAACCTTTAGAAGAAGTACATAAGATTGAACAACATGAATATCAACCTTCAGGTTGTACGGCTCTTATTGATGCTTTTGGTTCTCGCTTGTCTCGAATTCAAGAAATTCCGATTGACCCGACAAAAAAACGAATTCTTTTGGTCATTACAGATGGAGAAGAAAACTCGAGCAAATTTTTCAATGCTCAAAAATTAAAAGAAATTGTTGAGCAAACCAAAGAAAAGGTAGAGATTGTATACATGGGAAGTAATCAAGATGCAATACTAAACGGCTCGTATTATGGAGCGACTAGAGAATCAAGTTTAAATTATTCAGATCAATCTTTGGGAGAAGCATTAAGAGCGACAAGTAACGCAGTTGGGAGAATCGTGTCGGGTCGTTCAAGAACTGTGGAATATACAGACTTGGAAAGGGAAATTTCAAGAGGAAGTAGTCAATCGGATACACAAAGTTGGTAATTTTACAGAAATAATATTTTTTTATACAAAAAAATATTTTATTGCGAAATAATAGGAATCATGCCACGATCAAGATCAAGATCAGATAAAAAAGATGACTGTAATTTCATCTCTTGGTACAACTGCCAACCACAATATCTTTTGAATCTTCAAAATTTGCTTCAACCTCCAAATGCGTTGAAAGTCAATACTGTTAATTATATTGTGGATTACAGATATACTGACCCAGAATCTTCTCCTACCGTTTTCCAATTAAACAGTACTCCACTTTTGGGATCTGCCCAAGAAAACATTACCTTGACTGTTGAAGAAAATATTTATGATGCAAGCAATTATTGTTCAAACCCAACTGTGATTGGTAAATCTTATTACACTGTGACCTTGTTTTCTCAAGATGATACATATACTCTTTTTGAAGGACCTTTTGAAGCTTCCAACATCTTTACTATTGGTGATGTTACTTACACCATTTACAAATCTGGTATTTTACAACAAACTTTGTCCGGAGCTTATAATGGGAACAACTATTTGTTAATCGGTCCTACTGGAGTTTATCCTATTGATGTTTCTATTGTTACTGAAAATGTGACCGCAATTAATATTGAAACAGCCGATGGCAAAAGTTTCATTTCCGATGTTGTTAATATTAATAATGTAAGTGGTATTTGCAACAATACTGCTTATACCGAATATTCAATTGCCTACGCTAACGGCTCTCTTCGTGAGAGACGCAAACGTCCTCCTCCTCGTCGTGATTAATTTGTACAATACTTTTTGTAAAATTCAACCACCTCTGGGTTTACTTTGATTTTATTTGGATCAAAAGAACAAAGAAATACTCCAGCAAGAGTTTTTATCCTTGACAAGGCAACATAAATTTGACCACATTCGAATATTTGGCTACCTAAATCCATAAGCGCCATGTCTAAATTATGACCTTGAACTTTGTGAATTGACAAGGCCCAAGCGAGTTTTAAAGGAATTTGAAAAAAAGAAATTTTTAAATCCTTTGTTTCTTCGTTGGAATATTCCAAAGGCTCGATTTCGATCGAGTGCTTCAGATTGACAAATTTTACGATTGGATTATTTTTTGCTGAAAATCCGACAATTGTTCCTTGCGAACCGTTGACTAGTCCTTGTTCAATATCAACATTCCAAGTTAAAATCACTTGGGCTCCTTTTGCAAGTTTAACAGTTATTGGTACAGACATTTGTAGTCGCAAAGGTTCTACTTCGTTTTGATTGACATTTGCGCCTTTTTCAACACGAATTTTATATTCGCGCATCGCGGATTTCAAATTAACAAGTTCTGAATCATTGGTAGAATCGACTTTCCAATTGACTGGATATAAAACTGTCAAGTTTGTAGTCTCCAAATTTTGACAAGCTTTAATCCGTTCTTCCAAAATTTTTGTGTCTTGTTCTGTAATTTTCCCAAATCGAATATTTTGAAGCAATTCATACCAAGCTTTATCTTCCTTTTGTCGATAAATTGTTTTAAGATTGATTATTTTTGTAATTCCTTTTTTAAAAACTGGGCTTTGAAATAAAAATTCTTCTTCTTCAATGGGTGGTAATTGAAAAAAATCACCTACCAAGATTAATTGTATTCCACCAAAGAATTTTTGATTTCTTCGAAGCTTTCTACCAAGCGCTTCTAGTTTTTCAAATAATTTAGGACCAAGCATGCTCACTTCGTCAATAATCAATGTATCTGTTGTTTTCCATCTAGTCAACGCTTGCTTATTTCGACGAACTCGAATTGCTAATGTTTCAATATCATCTTTACCCAAACCAATACCTCCCCAAGAATGGAGTGTTCTAGCTTTTGGGCCTAGCAACACTGCAGCACAACCAGTCATGGCGGTGATATGAAACTTTTTATCTTGATCATGTAAACATTTTTCAATTTTATTAATCGTAAAAGACTTTCCAGTACCAGCGGATCCAGTAATGAATATATTTTCACCTTTTTCAGCTTCATAGAGGCAATTAATTTGATCTTTATCCATTTTAATTGATATTTAAAAGGATTTATTGGAATCATTTTTCAAAAGTTGTGCAAAAAATGATGGTTTTTAAATTTTTTTGAAAAAGTTTGCAATAGCGTTTTGAAAAGGTTTCTGATGTCTAACTCTCAAATTTTATATTATAGATTATACAAAATTTTATAACAGGTTACTTACAATGAACAAGCTTCTTGATTATTTGTTTGAGAATATCATGAGATATGATACTCCTGAAGCCTCTGAGTATGGAGATGATGTCAGCAAAGCGGACGATACTAGTCAAGCCGATGATGCCAGCCAAGTGAACGATACTAGTCAAGTCGACGATGTCAGCCAAGTGGACGATGCTAGTCAAGTGGATGATGTCGACGATGTCAGCCAAGCAGATGCCAGCCAGGCGGATGATGCTGAGAACATTGTTTTTTTACTGTTGATTGTCTTTCTTCAAACGCACACGCGTTTATTCGAAGTCATTGAGGATTTATCCTGCTTGGATAATCTAGAGACAACCTACATTTTGATTAAAGGTGCTGTTCAAAGCGGAAAATCCGAGATTATTCATGCACTGGTGCTGTACCTCACCATTCGTCATCAACATAATGTAACAATTATTCTGAGAAATTATACGGGAGATTATGACCAAATGGATAGAGGGCTTGTCCGATTCATTGAATTGTTTCAAAACTTTTTGATTCAAAAAGCAATTGAAGACACGGAAACTTTGCTTCCTCATATTTTTTATATTGGAGACATTATTCGATCTAAAGTGGATGGGAAGATGTCTCATCACGAGTCATTGTGTCACGATCTAGTTAGGGGAGGAAGTATTACTTTGTCTCTTGCAAACACTGACCAAATGATAAAGATGAATGAGTGCTGGGACATTGTAGAACAAGAAAACGCGGACTTGAACAAGATGAGTGTAATTATTGATGAAGCAGATCAGTTGATGCACGCCGAGGGTGAAAAATTTACGCCACAACTAGATCAATTTCTCTCGAATGCCAAGAATATTATTGGAATTAGCGCAACGCATTATGAATGTCTACATGACCAAAAAAATCGATTTTCGACCGATAATGTTTACATCTTGACTCCGCCACCAAACTACAAGGGAATCTCAGATGTTCAATTTCAATACATTGAACCGATCGATTCAAAAATGAAAAGTGGCAACCCAAGCAAATTTTTAGAATGGGACAAGGAATTGAATAATTTTCTTCTCAAGAATGGGGATCATCAGCCCTTTAGTATACATAATTCTGAAAAACATCCGATGCTTACATTAATCAAGCATGAAAGAACAACTACCAATCAGCATAAGATGCTGGAGGAGATTTCAAAACATCCCGAGTTTGGTAAACAGTATACTTGTATCGTGTATAATGGAACTGAGGTCATTTTATATTCTCATCGATTAATGCACGAAAAGATTGTTCTCCCTATTTGTCGAAAGAGGGAAATTGCCAACAAGAGTAAAGATGGCAAGCATGTGTTTGCAAGTACATCGATTGGATATGTATTACAATATTTAAAAAACAATGGTGGAGCCGAAAAATATCCTCGTATTCTTATAATTGCTCACAACTTGGTAGGACGAGGTATTAATGTCGTGTCAAACGACTTCAAATGGCATTTAACTCACATGTATTATCGCCCATCATCAACTTCAAATGCATCAACTCTGATTCAGAGCATGAGAATATTTGGTATTTATAATGATTCCATCCCGCTGGTGTGTGTTTTGGAGAAAAAAGTTTATGATGATTTATACAGAGCGTACATGCTACATGAAGACATGTTTAGCAAACTTTCTAAAACAGAAGATGAAAAACCAATATCAGAATGGTTAAAATGTCAGCATGTTTACATCGAAAAGGTACCAAGACGAGATGTATCCAAATGTGGTAAATTCGGTGCTTTAATTACGGATGAACTTGCAATGGATGATGGAATGATTATGACTGATTTTAATAGAAATCATTGTATAACCAAGATGCCTGTGCAAACAACTAATGTTGTAGTTGATAAAAATATTGACGATACAGAATATGAAAGACTTGCAAATGATAGAAATGGAATGTTTAAAAAGTGGTCAAGCATTTCCAATCAATCAGCAATTGCTAGATTTATGAGAGATGGTTTAGATCCTTTTCGAAAATATACTAAAAAGGAAATTACTGATGTTTGTAAGGAATACGGGATTATTTTAAAATATCTTACCATTAGTCATACTAACAAGAAAAGTAAAGGGGGTGTAAATGGACAGATCCTGTGTTGTCATAATAATCATTATTTTGTTTATCCACAGTTAATTAACTCATTTGAAAAATACTTTTAAATATATTGATCAATACATTAGTTGACATTGAATTTCCAATTTGCTTTTTTAGTTTAGAGTTAGAAACTACCTGCTTGAAATCTAATGGAAATCCCTGTAACGCCAAATATTCACGAATATTTGCGTATCTATGTAACGGAACACACCATAAAATAGGAGTTGTATTTAGACAAGGACAGATATATTTTGACATTTTTCGACTACCAGAATAAAACCCTAAATCAATAAATAAAGCATCTTTGATTATTGTTTTAAATATATTTTTTCTTGACGGGGGTAATGTATCATATTTTTTATCAGCCCAATCAATATAATCTTGTAATTTTTTACATGCAATGGGAAGTGGCCATTTAAATTCTCTTTTTTGTCTAGTTTTCCGGATTCCCACGATAAAAACTCGTTTCCTTGACTGAGGAATACCGTAATCGCAGGTGTTTAAGACTTTCCAATATATCTTGTATATTTTTAAAGCCTCTAATTCTGCAAGCATAACTTTAAAAGTTTCTCCTTGTGTTATACTCAATAAACCTTTAACATTTTCCAAAACAAAAAACATTGGCTTTTTATGTTTAATTACTTTTAAACATTCCCAAAATATAGTTCCCCTTGGGTCTAATATACCTCCTCGATCACCTGCGATAGAAAAGGGTTGACAAGGGAATCCACACACATATAAATCAATATCTGGTATATCTTCTAGTTTACGATTCCTCATATCCCCAAAAATGATTTTTGGGTTATAATTGGCTTTAATGGAAGCAATACAATCAGTGTCAATATCAGATGAAAATTCATGAGAAAAAGGAATATTCATCATTTGTAATGCCATGATAGGAGCCTCGATACCACTACAATCAGTTCCAACACGCAACATGCTATTTAATTGATGGTAAATTATTTTATTTTGAGTCCATCGTGAGAAAAAATGATGTCAAAAAATTTATTTTATTCGTTTTTGAAAATTTAAACGAGGTGAATAAAAAAACCAACTCTTTTTTTATTCCAAAAACAGATTTCAAACAACAAATAATGACCAGCATCATTCCCCAATATCCTGGCTACATTTGGAGACAGCTGCCAGAAGGAGGCCCTTGACTGGGCTCCTGTTTCTACCTACTACTCGCCTCCAATTCTACATCCAGAAATTCACATGATTCGTGTTCCAATCATGACGATGCTTCCTCGTGGTCTTATTATTGGTCAGAATGGTCATCACTTTAAGAGGATCACCGAGAACACGGGCTGCTTGTATATTTTTAGGATGAATTTTAAGATGCAAGATACCATCGAATTATGGGGAACAAAGGAAGCGGTCTGCAAAGCGCAAATGGAGATTGTCAAGCATCTTTGCAATATGCATCTGTCGTGGAGAAAAGTGTGAAAAGTTTAAAGAGGTAGAATTAGACCATATCCAATTTTTGAAAAGATGTCGAGAGCAGAAATACAGTAATCATAATTTTGATTGGTAATGTGACCTTTTTTCATTTCATGTAGAATCCATAAAATCGGATAGATTCCCCAAGCAAAGAATAAAAAGAAGAATAACACTAAAGGTGGTTTGAAGGCAATTAATAAAGCAAAAATTGCTAAATAAAAGAAGCAACTAAAACCAAAAAAAGTATATAAAGATTTTGCATCTTTGGAAGTTGCTCCAAGGTAGCCCAAATATATCATGATAACATCCAACGCAATAAAAAATACATACACACTTGGATTTGTAATGTTACATTTCATAAGAAGGGTAACAAGCAACAATGGAGTTGTAATTGACCAATCAATATATCGTGCCAAATTATCATCAATATTATTTGGTTCATCGACTAAAAATCTCTTCATATTAATAGCCAAATAATTTGCAAAGGCAACGGTGCAAATAGCACCAATAATATAGGATTTTCTAGCAAAAAAGTAAAAGATGAAAATAAAGAATAATACACAAGCAATGATTTGCATTATATTATATTTTGGTTTTGTATTGTCTTTGATTGCATTAGGTAGCAAAAATTTATATGTTGGAATTGGAGTGGACATTTTTTATTAAAAAAATTTTTTTATTTTGTAGCAGTAATTTTTTTTACAATATCTAACCAGTGATTTAAAAGCTGGGTTTGGCCGATTGGATTAGATTCAATATTATACCCCTTGTAATTTATTAATAAATAATGCAAATGTATATAATCGTTAAATACATTGATTGTTTTTGGAAAAGGTTTAGTTAACCAAATTTCATCAAATATATGCTGAATATTGGAGCATTTATGATGAATGCTCATTATTGCAGTATTTTCTTTAAATACAAAATTAAAAATATAGGAACCCTTTACAAACTGATAATGTAAATATAAATCAATCACAGGATAAAAATCGCGATTTTTTGGCAACCGTATACTACTGTAATAACTAATGGCAGAATTGGCATACCCATTAATATCACGTGGCCATTCCAATTGATCATGAATTTTTGAAATAAAATATCTAGAAATTCCAAATTTTTCCCAAATTTCCAAATAAGATTTTATGCGAACTATTATCGGTTCAGGAAGATGGCGAATCATATAGTAATTGAATTTTAAAATGATTTGTATTCAATTTTTGTGTATCCATTGATATCCAAAAACGATGATAATAATCCACAGCAAGTATTTATTTAATCGATATTTGAAACGACAAATACAAAAGAACAATGAGCCAAGCAAGACTGGAAAATAATTACAAGAAAACGGTATATTGGAAGAATAAATATAATTAATTGCTAAAAATAATGCATAATAAAAATGCCATCCTTCAGTTGATAAAATTCCTTTCTTAACAAGCGTCATTAAAAAGGCAGCGAGTTGGATTGGAAATAATATCAAAAAAGGCTCAACGATTTGGTAAGGCGGCTCTGCTGAATAAATCATCTTGATTGTTGCCAATACCTGACATATACTATAATACATATTGAGACGATTCATAAATACAATACTTGTCTTCTCTGGAGAAGGCATTCCTCTCATTGTCTTTTCTTCGCTTTTGAAATAATTGGTCGTAATGTCTGCACAAATAATTGTACCTAGTAAGATGGCTGATCGGATTGCATAACTCGATTGTTTATTGGTGCTCAACACATGAACTAACATCACAAGCAGAGACCGCATGGCAAATATAATACTGTGCATTCGGAATTCAGGCCATATAACAGGTGATCCACGAACGCGTTTCTTCGGTAAATGAAAAATAAGACTTGATAAGCTGAGTAAAGAATGACAAGCGATCCAAAATAATGATTCACTGGTTTTATTGACATTATACACATTTGCGGGACCGTACAAGAACCATAAAGCAAACCGATAAATATAATTAAAAAAGCAGGCGATGCCAAGAACTTTATGTATATGCAATCCATCTTCATTTGTAATTAATTTGTATGAATTTTGGAATTTTAAGCTAAAATCAGCTGTATTTAACATTATTATTTTATATGAGCCTGTAAATCTTTATATGCTTGTAAATGAAAAAATGTGAATTTAAAAAATTTGTATAAACGATTAAAATCATGCGTTTTGCTAGCTTATTTTTATTGATTGTGGGAATACCAGTGGTACAACTTTTTATAGTTCCACCCCCATATTTAGGACGATGGAAAGCTCAAAAATTACCCACTAGTAATTTTGAAATAAAGGACAATCAAATTGTTGGAAAGTACAATGATGGATTCGGATCAATAAACATTGATTCAATGATTGTAAAGAATTCGACATTAATACAATTAAACTTGAAAAAAATAAATATTGGAAGTTTACCAAGCAATATAAATAATTTAAAGTTTGTTCCAATATCCGTATTAATTTTTTGCATTGAGAAATACGGAATCAGTATATATTTACATCTCTTGGATGAATCAAAAATAATGGTCGAGCTGGTAACGGGTCCATATCGATTAAAGTTGATTATTGAGAGGAATTAAAAATGTTTTATCGACCGTTTAGATACAATCATTGAAATTTGACAATACAATAAGGATAAATTAAACTTGCTAGCTCGAAAGATGGCGATACCTTTTGAACAAAAAATAAAGAAGGAACAGTTATTTGACCTTATTAATTTACAAATCTAATGGCATCGATTCGAAAGTACTCAAGCTTTAATCCAAGCACAGCAAAGACATAAAAGTTTGCTTCAAAAAAGACAATATCACAAGCTTGAAAAAGGACCCTCTTTTTATATAATCAAAGTAAATGACAATGATTTCAAAGTAGGGTTTGAAGGTGTAGATATTATTCAAGCCATACCGTACAGCAATTCCTAATATGAAACTTGTATATCTAGTATATACTTCAGATGCTTTTCTAGTCGAGCAATGTATATTTCAAAAAAGGTTGAAAACAATCATGAATTTCTCTGTGAAATTCATGAATCGGAGTTGGTAGGGGCTGCCTGCAATTTTGCAAGATTGATTTTGTCAATGCTTCGGAAGAATCAATTCAAAGCTATAATGAAAGCTAGACAAACGGATCCTTGTAGTCAGTATTATATCTTGCTCCATGAAATTTCCACAAATCTTTACATCCTAGCTTAAAATCCTCGGGTACAGGTTTTGCCCGATACCAAAAAAGACAATCTTCCAATTTGTTACTGGTGGTTGCATTGTGAATATAAAGAGCTGTGTAATTGGTTGTGATAGAATCCATAATCTCACAAAACATACTAAAGTCTGGTATAATTCCTGCATAGTTTTCGTACAAACTTTTACGATTTCTTAAATTGGTTTCACGCAAAATAAAGACGCCATCTACATTTGTGCGGATGACTGGTTTTATGTCCATGCAGTATTGAAGTGATAGTAGAAAAAGCATGCGCCAATGTCTACCATTTTTGAAAAGGCCTTGGAATAAGGGTTTGTTGAACAGTTTCGGGTCATCGGTACAATCATCTAAAAGTAAGACGGCCCATGGATTGACCAAATGTTTCTTGGCAATTTTTTGACGAACCACAAAGTCTTCAATCTTTTTTTCTTCCAACTTATTATAGACAAAAGTGGACGGTAAAATCTTCTTATAGTGACCATTCGAATCTTCGGTTCCTGACATTACCAAATACATTGGAAATATATTTCTTTTTTCATATAGTATTGAAGTAATAAGTGTAGATTTTCCCGTACCAGGTTTGCCAATAATACATATTTTGCTACCACCTTGCGAAGGCTCATTAAAGTTGGAATAATTTGGATTAATGATATTTAGATCTAGCTCTTTGATATGTAAATCCATAGTTTAATTGTCAATATTCAAGTTTTTAAATTATTTTGCATAATTATATAGATAATGTGTAGAATATTAGATATTGCCTGTAACCAAATTATCAAAAATTTGGATGATCCCCTTGTTATCGATACTTTTATTGTTTTGTTAGAATTATACGCTAAAAAAACAGAAAATAAAATAGATGATGCATTGGTTGAAGAAATTAAAAAAGCTTTGAAATAGTATTTTGCAAATCTGACAATGAGTCGAATAATCCTTTGATTGTAGTGATTGCATTTTCCATATCTTCAATTGAATTTTGCAACATTTCGTTCAATGAATCGATTTGTTCTTTGGGATATTTGGAATACACTTCTTCAATATTTTCGTTTACCTTGACTTTTTCTTCATTCGATTCTTCCAATGATATTAAAATACCTTTACAGCAGAATTCTTTAATATTATCCTCCATAGATGATGTATTTATGTTTTCCAAATTTTCCTTTAAACTTTCAATCAATTCTTCCAATTGATTTTCTTGATTTCTCAACTTTGTTAGAATTGGTTCTTGTTCTGTTCCCAATTCTAGTAAATTTTTACCATAATCGAGTAAATTTGTATATTTGACTTTATCCACTAAATAATCCTTCTTGGGAGTTTGAACTCCATCTGTGGTGAAAGGGTTTGGTTGAAATTTTATAACAGAGTTTTTGTACATTTTTTGTTTTCTTACTTTTAGAAATTTAAATTTTTTTTTACAAAATTTTCTTAAATTTCCTCCAAAATCGTATGAAAAATGTGAAACATGGCCTCGCAATCCATTTTATTATACTTTTCCAACGATTCCTTATCTTCTTGGCTTTGAATTTTGTAATACTTTTCTGCAAACTCGATACTATCCAACCCATTTTGACATTCAAGTTCGTTATAAGTAAATGGAATTTTCCCCTGCTTGTAAAACGCTTCAACCACGCTTTTAAGTCCAAAATCAAGTGCTCCATAGACAGCAACTCCATTTCGCATCATTGCGCAAAGATCGTGCCAATGATTCGTATCCAAGGCTGGTTCAAACAAGTGGTGTCTTTGACAAGAACTTTTCCACTTGCTCTTTTCGGCGTGCCAATACCAAACTTTAGTATTTTGCAGTGTCTTGTACCAATTGTGAAAGGTTTGAAGCAATTGTTGTTCACCTGTAACCGACAACTCGGAAGCCCAAAATACCTGGTAGCCGTGCGATGAATAAACACCAATCATATAAATGTGATCAAAAGTCCACTCAAAATCAATAAAAATCCAATCAAAATTTTGTTGTAGCATTGGCCAACTATCTTTAAATGTCGTCTCAAAACGAATCCATTCAAAATTGTTGTCATTAGGATTTTGTCGATTGATACTCAAAATGCGTTGCAAAGTCCTTTTCTTATGTTCATCGACCCAACCTAAAAGTTCAGGTGAAAACCTCGCATCCCGCCAAGATGTAATACCTTTTTGGAAAGCTGCTTGGCGATGACTATCGTCGCAATTCCACAAATTGGTAATTTCACCGAGTGGAAATGCTACTTGCTTTTTAAAAGAATAAATCGGAGAGTCTTTAAACTTCATATTGGGAAAATATTTAGGATTCTCAAGATTTACTAGATCCAAGTAGGGAGCCAACTTTTTTGTTTTTCTTACTTCTTGAACCATGGATTTGATTTTAAAAATATCATCATCCGTTAATGAAGCTTGCAATGTATTCATATTTGCATCCACAAAAGCAAATTTATCAGTCTCTACGTGGTCGCTATACATTCTAGAAAAGTAGTACATCGATGCCATGCTTTTTGTCATAAGGTACGAAGAAATCTTATGTAGATCTTGACAAAAAAACAAGCAAATATAATTTTTATCAAAATTGAGGTCCAAAAAATTATTGTTTCTGTGATACAATGCATCGATTGTACCTTCAACGTGACAGGACTTGTTATTAAAATAATACTTGTGAATATACAAGCAATTATTATTAAACAAGGGTTCCAAATTACAACCAAGATTATCTAAACCCATATATTTGCGTTGTGATGCTGCTGGAATACGAGCAACAGCTGAATATAAAAATGTTGTCGCCAATTCTCTTGATTTTTTTGACTTGCTAATAATACAACTCCACTTGTTTTTTTGAAAATCTTCATCTTTTTCGTGCTTGGATTCAACAATAATACTAAAAGCATCGTTATGCAATATTGAAAACAAATCAAAACAGGAAACCACAATTGGTTTTTCCTGTTCGGGTAAACTGTAAAATTCTTGCGGTTTTTGACTTCTTGTAATCATTTTATGATTTAAAATCGTATTTAAAAGATAATCAGTTTTTTAAAAACTTGCTTTACATTAGAATATGACTTGTTGTAATCCCGTAAGATTACTAAATTGTCCCCAATTTAGTACTATCAAGGCTTTACTTGACCTATTTGGTCTAACTGAAGCCGTCTTGTCTTTGCAAAACGGAACCGTTTACTTACCCACAAACTGTGCTTTTTCAAAAATTCAAGCGGTAATTGATACCTTGACTCCTGCTCAAATTGAACAAATTTTACTTTACCACGTCTCCCCACAACAAATTGTTGGTCCTGGAAACACTGTGTTGTGCACACTTAACGGAGCTCCCTTATTGGCTAGTCCTACAGTAGTTAACAACATTCAAATATTATCATCGTGTACTACCAGAAAGAATAATACTACTTTCAATACGATTAATTCAGTATTGATTCCCTTCAATGCAACTCAATGTCTTGTCCAACAATAAAAAATTGATTTTTTGTAATTTTTTATTAACGGATCATAAATGGACTTGGTAAAAGAATTTAAGCAGCAGTATTTGATCACACAAAAAGCTAGGGAAGATGATCTTTATAGTAAGGATCATATGGATGCCATGGCGAAGCTTGAAAAACTTTTTTATAAAATTCCCGAGGATCAAAATATGGGTCTTTGCGAAAACGAGTGTAAGCAAAATATGATCTTCAAAAAAGTAGAAAAAGGATGGGCTGCTGTTTGTGATTGCAATCAATCATATTTTATGCAAACATTTCAAATGTAATATAAAATTTTATTATAAAATTATAAAAAAATATAAAGATGACGATGATAGATCCAAATTATCGGTTCCAAAAATTTTACTGATATACTCTTGCAGTATTTCGTTATAAAATTCAAAATGCTTCCCAGTTGCTAAAGTAGAGTTTGGAGTTCTTGCATCTCTTGCATCTCTTGCATCTCTTGCATCTCTTAATGTTCCAGTATCGGTCCCAAGCAATTGAACTTGGATTGGTTGACGCCGAAAGTTAAGATTTGAATATTAAAATGCCATTTTTATTCATTAAAAACAAATATTTCAACAACCGCAGCGTTTATTCGAATTATAAAAAGGCACTAATGTTAGTGTTCTTAAATTTTGATCGATAGGGTTAATATTAACATATTGAATTTTTTGTTTGAATCCGGTCTGGTCGGTAACGGTTGCTTGTTGTTTTTTACCGATTGGAAAAAATTGATTTGGTGAATCGCTGTGCGCACCACTAGCACTCAAATTTTTTCCATCATCAAAAAACAATGTAACGACATATGGATTATAAGCAGTTGTTTGAGTAGGAGTTACTAAACTATATACTGTTGCAGTATAAAGTACTTGTCCTACTGGTTGTGTCAAGTTCGCATCACTATATAAAATATATTTATTTATTCCAGAAAAGGCAGTATCAGAAGTATTTTGTTGTGTTGTAAGCTCCGTTGAAAATTTGATCAACGAAGCTTTGGTATAATAAAATGTTTGCATATCCTATATTAACACAATATAATTATTCGGAAGTAGTCACAGCTTCAGTAGACTCCACAGAAACAGGAGCCAAAGCGCTGTAAATATCATTAACAAAGGCATTGGTATTCTCTACAGGATATCCTCCAGCCAGAAGACTACATTGATACAAAAGTCCAAGCTCACTTTTGGCGCGGAACTCGTTGCTTGTGTAATTTGCAAATACCCGCTTCACAATAGGATGTGCACTATTAAGTTCCAAAATTCTCTTGCCCTTCATAAAAGCCATCGACTTGTTATCTCCGAGAGGCTGAGCAGCCATAATCTTTTCCATATTTCCTGTCCAACCCCACTTGGTCGAAAGAACACAAGCGGGTTGATCATCTTCAGAGATGAGGCGAGTAGAAATCTTGACGCTTTCAACATTCGAATCGGTAATTGTGTTCTTGGCCCACTCCAGGAAAGCCTTTTGCTCTTCCTTCTCCTCTTCGGTTGTCTCATTTGCCCAAGGAGTAGTATGGTCCTTGCAAATATTCACAAGCTCAAAATCCTTAAACTTGGTAGTTCTCTGCAACATAAACTCATCAATAGGCTCATCAAAGAACAGAACAGTGTAGCCCTTGGATACATAGAGCTTTGTAAATACATTTTCGGTAGCCTCGGTTCCCGTGACATAGTAAATCGACTTTTGCTCGCCAACAAGATGCTCTTCTACATAGCTTTCAAGAGAAATTTGTTGATCATTCTTGCTATTTTTAATCTTGAGAAACGAAGTTAGGCTCTCATCTCCTTCGTGAATACCAAGCTTTACATGGCGACTAAAAGACTCGTAAAACTTGTTATAGAGATCATCATTCGAGAACAAGTCATTCATCATGTTCATAACTTGCTTCTTGAGTTGACTCTTGAGTGCCTTGACAATCTTATTCTGCTGAAGCATCTCACGGGAAACATTGAGAGGCAAATCCGCGCTATCAATCACACCAGTTACAAAGTTCATCCAATCGGGAAGCATCTCCTTGTCAAGCTCATTAAGTACAAGCACTTTCTTTACATACAGCTTGATATTACGCTTATCGCGGTTGCGGTCACCCAGCATATCAAAAGGTACCTTGGAAGGAATAAACAAAATACCACGGAACTCGTATGCACCTTCCGTCTGGAAGTGACGCCAGTATAGCGGCTTCTCCCAGTCCTTGGAAATTGTTTTGTAAAGAGCGTGGTATTGTTCTTCAGTGACATCGGATGCCTTTGAGTACCAGATGGGAGGTTCGCCGTTCATCTTTTCCCATTCTTGAACCTTTTCGGTTTTAGGTGCAGGCTTTTCCTTAGTTTCCTCCTTGACCTCTTCCTTGGACTCGTCTTCGTCGACTTCCTCAACCTTGACTTTGCCATCATCCTCTTCCTCAACTTCTTCCTCTTCTATGATTTCCTCTTTCGTTTCAGCCTCTTCCTCCTTGACTTCGACAGTTTTCTCAATATATAGAGAAATAGGATGCAAAATAAAGGAGCTGTATTGGCTAATGATACGGCGAAGTGTTGCTTCTTCAAGATAAGAGGTAGAGTCTTCCTTGAGGTGGAGGACAATGCGAGTACCATTTACAGGAAACTCGACATTGTCAAGTTTTTCAATTGTATAAAACTGATTGGCATCAGAAGTCCACTTGTATAGATCACAACCCTTCTTGCGAGTGTAAACATCGACTTGATCCGCTACAAGGAAAGCAGAATAAAAACCAACACCAAACTGACCAATCTGATCCGACTTTTCCGTAAGATTCTTGACAAACTCCTTGGTTCCCGAAGTTGCAATCGTAGAAAGATGCTTTACGAGGTCCGTTTCATCCATACCAACACCATCATCCTCAAGAACAAGACACTTTTCAGTCGAGAGGGGGTTAACACGGATACCATATTCATTTCCAACAATACCATTTTGTAGATCATAATGTCTTTGCTTGTCAATCGCGTCGCTGCTGTTGCTAATAAGTTCTCGTAGAAAAACATCACGGTTACTATAGAAAGAATTGACAATAATGTGCATCAATTCAGAAATGTTTGCCTCAAAAGGCTTTTTAGCAATATTGCTTTCAGTTGAATTCATTTTTTTGACATTTTAATTTTATAAAATTTATTCATCAATTTTTGACTTAACTTGTAAAATATATCACCGCACTAGCAGCAATAATATACAAATAAATTAGTATAACGATCCATCCAATTATTCTATCAGTGTTGGTTGTTATTCTCCACATTACATCTGGATACAAAAATGTTGGAAGTCCCAGCAAAATTGCACTCAATAATGTAACACAAGACAAGATTGAATAAGGAAAACTAAATATCAATCCGACAACCAACAATGAACAAACAAATTGAGCAATAAATAATCCAATCGCGCCAACATAAAGTTTATCAAATCCAAACCAGCCTATAACAGGTAAAGAAGATAATATAAGCGCTGTTCCCTTTGATTTTTCTGACATTTTTTATTACACTAATTTTTTTTTGTTTTTGGACACGCAAAAATATCATGTCCTCGATCCTTCCAATACTTTAAAAAACTTGTTCTTGTAAAATATTCTGGTTCACTGTCCAATTTATTACGAAATAAAATGCATAGATTTGTCATGTTCTATGTTTGAAAAATAAAATTTTTAACTAAAATAAAAATATGGTATATTTTACTCAACATTTTATAATTCCTTGTCATGATACAAAGTTTTATAAAGAAATTAAACAAACACTTCCTCACTTTATACAAAAACATACTCAAAACATAATTGATGAATGCACAGTGGTATCGAATCAAGAGAACGAGCGAAATTATGTTTTTAAAAAAAATAATATCTTAATGTATATTCCGAAATCGGTTTTGAATTTGGTGTCCAAAAATTTTTTGGAAACCATTACAATATGGAAGGAAAACAATCAATTTGATGATGCAACCCAAACCATTATCTGGACTTCCGAACCGAACGATTCATCGTTGCCAATTTATTCATTAAGAGGAAAAACTGTTATAAAACCTGGAGGACAGCCAGATGAATGTATTGTACAGATTGAATTCGATTTTGTGTTAACATTCGATGTAAAAAATAATGTTTTGAAATATTTTATTCACCAAGTTCTTGAAAAAAGAATTCCTCTGATTATTTTTAATCAAACCAAACAAATTTATATTTCCTTTGCTAGCTACCTAAATTCTTCGTAAAAATAAATTGTTGTCAAATTCCAAAGGTCGAACATTGAATCTTTTACTATGAATCGAAAGTTGATTGTTGGCATAGGTCGCCAATGTCTCAAATTTCTTAATATGTTCTTGTACTGCTTTCTGTGAATCAAACATCAAACATTCATGAAACAGTGAAATACAAGTGTTACAAACCATTTCATATAATAAGTACAAATTCATAAATCGTTCCAAACGATTTTCTTTCAGGATAAGTTGATTTTTGAAAGATTGTTCATCCATTTTAGATTGTAAAAATAAAACTCGTTGATCAATATTGCGTTGAAAAAGTTCATTGTCACGATTTTCTTCTTGTAATCTTCGCATTTCAATATCTTGTAAATGACCTGTCGATCTATGAATATCAAATATTTTACGCTTCAGGGTAAATTCCATACCTAGGTTTTGTGCCCAATTCCGCAACTGAGATAAAGAAGGTAATTCATTTTCGTTACACCTTGCGGAATTATTGGAAACAGTAGAATCATTATTTCGTTCCCATTCGTAATAATGAGGATTATGAATGCGTTCACGAATTATGCATCCTGTTCTCCAATCAAATGCTGTATGGCATTGAGTACACCACATTTGACGACATCCATCAATCTTGTATATTGCAACCTGACAGTTGGGACAAGATTTTGTTTCTTTCTTTATTTTGTTTACGGATTCAATATTCTCAGGTTTACATTCGTGACCTTCTATTTTTAGCTCGTGACATTGCATACAAATCACATTTTTACATAAAGCACAAGTTCCTTTATGATTGATATACCCTTTACAATCTTTAATACCGCACATTTTTATAAAAGTCTTTTTCTCAATGGCCGTAAAGTCTGTAATTACATTCGTTGACTTTGCCTCTAAAAAGTTTATATTATTTCGAAAGCCAGAGATGGAATTATTAAGTTCACCTAGTTTTTTTTGAAGTTCTTTTCTGTCTTTAATAAGATTTCGAATCTTGTCGTGAACATATTCTTTTTGTTCTTGATTTTTATCAATAAGACTAACAGTTTCTTGAAAAAAAGATGATTCTCGATCAAATAAAACATTTTCACGATGCTTTTTATATTCTTTTATTCGAAAGTTTCGTGATAGCGTCGCATCAATAAACTCTCGATTCCATGAATGTTTACAATTTAGACAACACGGATCATTATTGGTACTTGTAATATATTTTTTTATACATTGAGTGCAACATTCATATTGACAATATAGACAAGTTATTTTCTTTCGACTTGAAATTGTATAGTTATCTGTGCAAATTGGACAAGTCATTTTGTTTAAAGAATCGTAATTTCTTTAATTGAAAAAAAATATATTGTTTTATTATTAGAGCGCATGCCTACTCTAAAAAAAGAAGAGATTATATTGAATGATGTTCGTCGTTTATTTATCAATAATCGTTCGTATCCAAAATGTTTTCAAACGAACAGTGATGTGATGGCTATATGTGATTTATTTTCTGATTCCTATTCAACATCAATCAGCAAACCAGAAATAAAATATTTATTTAGTTTGTATACTTTATTATTATGTGGATTAAGTGCGCTTAATAATCAAGTATCTCCCGATAAAATTAAAACTCGATTTTCTAGATTTTTAAATATGGATGGTACAAGCACTTGGGCATTTATAATTAAAATGATCAAGCTCATGTTGAATAAAGATTTGGAATTTTTTAAAAATTTACTGAATGAAGCTGATTATGATAGCTTTAAAAAAAAGCATTCTCATTTTGAAAAGTACATTATGAATGAATTAAAAAAATTTTACGAGTAAGTAAAAAAAGCCCAGATGAATATTTGTTCATGTTTTAAAAAGACAAACAAGGGTGAACCCAAGATACGATGCTCCAATCATAAAATGAAGGGTTCCAATTACTGTTACCCTCACCGAAATTGTATCGACCCTGTATTTGTTCAAGTAAAGCCCGAGGTACTAGATCAGCATGATCAAGATGTCAAACCAGAAATTTGTGACGCCATTTCCAAATTTGGAAAATACTGTGTTTATGATAAATTACCAGGGTCAAAATTTTGCAAGGCGCATCACGGACAAACAGGCGTGTGGCCCTATGTCAAGGGACAAATCACCCCTCAACAAGTATTACAATTACAAAAACAAAAGCCATCGACAGCGCCGCAAGTTGTTGATTTAACGCAATCACCCGCTGAGTTTCCTCCAGGACAATTTGCAGGACCGACTGGTCAAGATCAAGATTTTGTTCCTATTCACAGCATGTCGAAAGTTGCACAAACTAGTCCGCTTTGCGATGCTATAAAAAAAGATGGTTTGCCGTGTATACACCCTAAAACCATAGGAAGATTTTGTGGTGTTCATGGTAAAGGAAACTGGCCTTATATTAAAGGAGATATAACTCCACAACAGGTTGTACAAGCACAAAAGGGAGCGAAAAAGGATGCCTATTCGCTCATCATGCAAAAAGCGGGACAATTATTACCTGCTCAAAGGCAATATTTGGCCGCCAAATGTGGAATAAAATGCTGTCCGTTGGTACAACGACAACAGGCTGATTCTTGTAAATATGGAATCTGTAATCCTCCAAGTCCTCAATTGTTGACGAATCCTCAAGCCTATCCAGCCCATTGCAAACGAAATTGTGATAAAATTGTAGGTAAAATTGTTAGAAAAAATAGTGTCGCCAAAAAAGATCCAAAGAGAGCACAAAAAACACAGTATTATCAATATCTACAAAAGTATTTAAAAAATGCGTATGATGAAGCAAATTGCGGTAAATCACGGTCTAAAAAGGTTACAATAAAAATTGAATAATAATTTATTATTTTTTATAGTATAATAATAAATGCAGTTTATTGATTTTTTATACCTTGTGAAAAAGATTGTTCCATTGCCTCCACTGTATGTTTTGAAAAAAGCTCTCGTTTTACAAGATGTTGAAAATTTACCTACCAATCACAAGGAATTATATTGGCTAGCAATATGTGAATCCTATAAAGTAATTTATCATGATTTTTATCTACAACGTGAAGAAGACACTTTTACCAATGAATATTTTTTTGATTTTGTAACACAAACCAATGAAACTGTTGAAGAAAATACTGTTGTCGTTCATTGTGGTAAAGATAAGTATAGATTTTTTGTAGACGAGCTTTTAAAAGTTTTTCACAATGATTTATGTCGATCCAATACAATCTTGTTTGAAGAAACGGCTCAGTACATTGATCCTACTAGAGGTTATGTTCACGGTCAAATATTACACAATATTGTATGGAGTTTACAGAGGTCATTTCGACTTCCAGTAAATCCGTGGTCAAATAAAAGTTTTACTTGGGATCAAATCAAGGAAATTTTTTCACAATTCTTGTTGCTTGGAATTAATCTTGAGGATAATTATCCCGAAGTAAATGCATTTTTAAAAGATGCCAAGAATATACTATATTTAGCTGAAAAGTCTGCTGACAGTCAACAAATGTCTCCTTTTTTGCAGGGTTACTTTGAGAAAAAGGGACTTGTCTTTAATGAGACAATTCAGCCGATTTGGATATGCACGAATTGTAAAAAAGAAAACAATATGGATTTCACTGCAGAGCGACAATTGAATACTGGAGAATGTAAATACTTACAGCGAGGAAAAACAATCAAGTGTTGCCATTGCGAGTTTGTAAAAATTTGGCAGGCAAAATTAGATTGTCTAAATGATTCAAAATGGAAGTCTTTGATATCTAAAAACTTTTCTCATTTAAAATGTTTGTTGGATTGAGGACAGTAATAACTTCCAATATTGCCATGGGTTGCATCTGAATAAAATGAATAACATGATTTTAATGTATTTTCATAGTATTCTGATGGTCGTTCCTCATTGACTATTTGATCACCAACAGTTATTTTCCGACCTAACCAATCTTCATAATAATGTCTTCGTTGTGTTTGTAAAGGTTTTTCCACATTAAAAATATAACTTCCTCGTGCATACCAAAAATTGTACCAAATCCATCCAGTCTTACTGCAGCTATATCCAATTTTATCAATTGTTGGAAAAGTTGTAAATATATCGTAAATTTTATGAATATCTTTCAAAATAATGTTGTAATTATCATTTGCATTGGATTGATAATTTTGATGATGTGTCAACCCTTTGGCGTGAAAATACAATATAATATCATTTGGTTTATTGTATATTTGACCTAATTCCCAAACTTTTAATATACCCGGATATTCATACTGATTTGTATAATTACATTGAATTTTTACTTTTGGAAAATGGGATAAACATTCTATTTTAAAGATTTCTTCTTTTTCCTCTGATAGCGTGGCCATAATATATATGGTGGCATTGTATGATTTAACAAGATTAATTTGATTATATAACCAGTCAAAATAATTTGGATTGACTAGACAATTTATATAATATACAATATATAAATTATAATCAACTGGTTGAATGTTTGTTACAATGTCAATATTGCTATTCACAGTATGAGCATATTTTGAATTTATAATTTTTTTATCTGTTTTTGATGTGTTTTGCAGATGGACCATCATAACACTATTTTGTAAGGATCTTCTTAATCTAGGAATTATACTATAACTTGTAAACATAATTTTTTACCGTCCTGTCCAAACTTTTATTAATGGTAAATTTAGACATGGTTGAGTTTTGTATTTGTCGTAGGAATATCCCCAAGGACAATAATGGTGAATACTTCCCAGTAGAAACACATCATGTTTATACTCCATTTGTAAAATACAAGCAATAACGCGTTCAAAACTCATTCGATTATGTCGATCATGAATCACATTAAGCATATTGGTAAAATTATATTTATTGTCTAAATGCTTCAAAAAGTCGTGTTGGATCATCGTCATACCTCCAAAACAACCTTTCCAATCATTTTTATTTCCGTGAAATTGTAACAATTCTTGATTATTTGATAATGAATTAATTATTCTTATTTCATCATCTGGTTGATCCCAATGATGATCAAAATTCCATATTATTTTATAGTTTATAATTTGTCCGTGTATCGGTTGTTTTACAAAAACAGAGTCGTGAATTATCAATGCACTTTCAAACCATTTGTTTTTTGCATAATAATAATATGGTAATAATTCCCCTCGACCTGGATATTCGCTATTTATGACTTCCGTGTTGGATAGATGTTTTTGTGAAACAAAACTATAATTACTATTATCGTCGATAATAATAATTTTGTTTGTTGGATATAACCTTCTTATACAATCATAACTTTCTTGCCAATATTTGTCTGTTTTTTCTGAATTAACATGACGAAGCATAATAAATCCCAAGCTTGAAGGATCATTAGATAAATGTATAGTTTTTGGTTTTATAATAATTGTTGGAGTATGCACTGTTAAATTTTGAGTTCTTTGTAATCGACCCATTCTATATATATATAAAATCATAATTGTATAGTAAAATTATGATTTGGAAAATGGGTCCAATATTTATGTACTCCAACTGGATTTGGATCCATAATGTTTTCTACTGAAAAAGATCTCATGATGGGAGAGTATTTATTGGGCATTCGTAAACCTTCTTTAACAAATGCGTGTTGAAAATATATATCTTCGGCATTACCATCCCAAGGATACTTGCTTGTTAATTTAATCATGGTATCTACTTTTCTTAAAGAAAGACCACCATTACCAACTTGATGAATCCAAGATATATGACCCCAAGGAGCGCCGATGTAATCATAATTTTCTTTTATATAAGCTTCCATTCCAAAACGACGCAAAAAACTATCCGTTTGAAAAATTAAAACAAATTTTGCGCGAATCATTTCATAAAATTTGGGATTCGTTAGCCATTGACTATATTCTTCAACTGTAATATTTCCTTTGGAAATCGAAATTAGATTAATATTATTTAAATTGTGTCCTTTTAAAATATTGTGCACAAATTCTTCATTTTCATTGGAGTGGAATATATATACTGACCATCCAGGTAAAAAATAAATCATATTTTTAATCACAACTTCAAGATAAGGTTGTTTTCTTGGTTCAACAATTGCACATGCATATTGGGCAAGCTTTGGTACATTTGTTTTTTGATAATTAGCTTGAAATGTAGGCAAGTAATTTAATAGATTTTGCATCGGATTTATTGAATTTACAAATTTTACAGGTGTATTGACTGTAAAATTTTTCATTATCGTTCTGCTAAGGCGACCCATTTTATATATAATCAATATAATTATTTTAACATTAATTGGAAAAATACTGATTTAAATAAATAGGTGCTTTATTTAAAAATGACAACAATTTCCTCTGAAGTAGAGTCTAGACTTATGGTCTTTAAATGTATCTGTAATTTTATTAAGGATTTAACAGAATCTTTTGGAGAAAAGCAAAAATCATTGTTCTTGTATTCTCATTTAATTGACAAGACAGGAATTATGCACGAAGAACCGATTAAAAAGCATGTTTCCTTGTTTTATAATTTTGTCAAAGAAAATGAAGAAGCAATTGTCGCCAAGGATTGGAAGGAATTCAAGAGCTACACAATCTTTTATAGTGAAAAGGTTGGTATTGATTTGAAAGAAGTTTTTGAGATGGCCGATAAGGAGGAAAGGGAGGCAATTTATAAGCATTTACTTGCGCTTTTGGCGGTATTGGACCCATCGAGCAGTGCCAAAGAAATGCTTAAAAAAGAAATTGAAACGAAAAAGAAGAAAGGCGAGCCTGGTAATGAAGAAGAATTTTTAAAGAATATTATTGACAAGGTCAGTGGCGAAATGGACGGTGAAACTGAGAATCCAATGGCCTTGATGAGTAAAATGATGACTTCTGGCGTTTTTAAGGATATTGTAGAAGATATGAATACATCTTTTTCTGATGGAAACTTGGATATGGGAAAAATGGTAAATACAATGCAAATGATTATGGGTAGTTTGGGAAATATTATGCAACCACCAGGTAATGGAGCTGCAAACAAAGGAAATATGCTACCATAACGACGATTTTTTATTCGATTCAGTATAAAAAAAGAAATTTTAGATAAAAACAACCATGGAAAGCCAAAATAATAATGATTGTAGACCATCTGTTCGTGGTGAAATAAAAAAGGCACGAAATTCAGGTTATGATTTACATTCTTCCTTATTTGAGTTTATTGATAATGCATGTGACACAGATTGTCACCATGTAAAAATAGAAATCAAGGAAAAGATGGAACAAGGAGTCAAGAAATTATGTAAAATCATCATATCGGATGATTATGAACACGGTATTGGAGAATCTTCCTTTCACAAAATATTTTCTTGGACATTTGAACGCGACCGACAAAACCATGATATCGGAGAATACGGGACGGGTTTTAAATGCGCTTCTGTCAATATCGCCAATTGTTTATCTGTATATACTTTTGATGCCCTTGGAAAAAAATATCGAAAAGCCCTTGCGGATTGGGATGAAATGGAAGAGATGAACCGATGGGATCCTAAAATATTGGAAATTAATGAGGAGTTTTATCGCGATTACCATCCATTCAGCCAAGGTACTTCGTTTGTTTTGGAAAATTTGCGACACGAATTTTTTCAAAATCAAAAGACGCCTTATTTGCTGGCTGAAAATCTATATTATAACATCGGATATCATTACAAGTATTATTTACAAAAGTATGATTACAAGGAAATTTCCATTAAAGGAATCTATTCAGAGGGAAAAATGGAAAAAAGTTTAGCTTGCAAAAATCGGGAATCCTTTTATTTTTATTTTGATTATTCGCAGCACATGATTCAAAGTAAAATATTTGTTTATAAAGATCAAGCAAACTTTTACAATTTTTTTATACAAAAGTCGGTAAATTTTCGTATTGAATTGGTTGAATTTGTTGAAAAAAGAAAGAATGGAAATAGTCATTTGAAATGTACAGAAGTCAGTCATCGAATCTTGGCATCCATGACTCTTATTGACGAAATTTTACTCAAAAGTTGTATTTATGCCCACGATGAAAACACAATATTATCCTATGGTAATGTTGATGTCATTCAAAATAATCGTATTGTCGGACGCGACATTTGTTTTCGAAGACCTAGAAATGATACCATGGCAGAGTATATTCGTCACGAAGTACATTTCGAGTCAAAAAATTTGAATCAAATTATGGGAATTCAATTCAACAAAAAGTCACATCTAACCGATAATGATTTATGTTATTCTATGGAGTATTTACAAACTTACCACGAACGCGAACTTATTCGTCTTGCCAACAAACCTGTTGAAGTTGTTCCTGAAACTGTTGTTGTGACTGCACCTAAACCTGTTGTAGAATCTCAAGTTATTGAAATACCAAAAATACAAGATTCGCAATCAGAATTATTGGAAGCGTTGATTGAAAAGCTTCAATCAGACAGTCAACAAGTAGCAACTCTTATTCCAGAACCACTGTCACAATACGAACCTGAACCACCAACACCAAACTTGCAAACTCCTATTGCAGTCCAAGAATACTGTCCAGAGTCAACGACAGCCGTCACAGCAACAGAAGAAGAAGCTCGCTCGAAACGAAAAAATTTTTCATTAGAAACCAAACTACAAATCATTAAAAAACAAGTATGCAGAGATTCCGATTTTGATTTCTTACTACATGACGAAATATTACCACTTGATTATGATCACATTGAGGATCGTACCAACAATTCAGAGGATAATTGTCAAGCGTTGTGTGTTATTTCTCACGCAATAAAGACGCGAAAACCAAGTGTCTACAAGAAGATTACCAACGACAAGGAAACTTTTATTGTAAATTTGTTAAACTGTCTAACGAGTAGTAAAATCTTTTTAAAAATGTATCGAGAAGGCAAAGTTGGTATCTTACCGATCGAGGATGTTCCTCTCTCCTCTGGAATTTTTTTCAAGAATTAGCGGCTTTCGTCTTTTGTTTGATCAAATGAATTTACATAGTTAGCCAAGGCTAATTTAATGCTTTCTTTACGATCTTGTAAATGTAATCCACGATATCTCTTATCACTAGTATGCTTTTTATTGTAATTGAATCGACTATTAACAATTTTCTTTATACTTTCAAGTTCCTCTTTAGAAAGATTTGACAAATTTTCAAGTTGCTTTTTGGTTCTATTTTGAGTCGCAGAAGGTAAAAATGGATATTTTGCCTCTGAACTGAGCTCTTTTTTGATTGCATTGACAAATTCTTGTTGTGCAATTCTTTTGACTTTTTGTTCTTGTGACTCCATTAATTCTGAAAGTCCATAAACATCTAAATCTTGTCGTTGTTTTTTAGATTGTTGTTCTAATCTCTTCTTTTCTTGTTGTGCCTTGAGATGCATTTGTTGTTTTAATTTTTGATTTTCTGCAGCAATCATTCTAGCTTCTTGTGCATCGCTATAGGCAAATTGTGCTTGACGCATCATTGTACCTAATCCTTGGAACGCGCTTTCTTGAGCTAATCGAGCTTGTTGTTGCTTTACCAAACGCTCTTTTTGCAGGGTTTGTTGATAAGCAGCTTTAAGTTTTTTAGTATTTTCAACAAAACTTTCAAATTCATCAATTATAAAAGTTTCATGTGGTATCTCATTGGTCAGTTGTTTTAATTGATCATAAATTTCTTTTGCTTTTTTATATATTTGTTGAGCTCTAGCCAAATTTGCAAAGTTATTTTCTTGATCTTCCAAATGGCTCAAACGATCTTGATAGGAAGCTTTACTATAATCAAACTCATTAATATCATTTATTGCCATCCCCAAATTATAAAGTAATTCTTCTTTTGCGGCGTCTTTTGCAATTTTTGCTTTTTGTTTCTCTTGAATTAATTTATGAATCATTGTTTTTCGATTTTTTTTAATTTTTGCTTGATGCATATTACCCTTGTGAATAGCTTTATCACTAATATATTGTTCAAGTTTAACCAGATCTTGGATGGAAAGATTTTTTATTAATGATGCTTGTTGTTTTTCAATATCTGAGTTGTTCTTTGGAAGTTTGTCAAAAGTGCTTTTAAAGTTTTGCCAGCAGTTTACCATTTTCTTGTAAATAAAAAAAAAATAGTGCATACTTTTACAATGTATTTAATTAAAAACTTTTGAATTACAAACTTTTTTTTTATTGTGTAATAATAGATAAATGTGTGATCAATGCTATTTGCAGAATACCTGCAATTCTTGTACAGACCCAAATCCGAATCCCTGCAATCCTACTTATGACTGCAGTCCTCCATTATGGCAAACTTGGCCTCTTATCCAGATTAAAAGATGCTATTTAGGATGCGGATGTTACGGCCGCAAACATAGCTGTGAAGAGAGCAGCGGAAGTGAAAGTAATCTTTGCAATCCTTGTCAAAACTTGAACCCTTGTCAAAGTTCTTGCTACAGTTCTTGCAATAATTTGTGCAACAATTATTGCAATCCTTGCTATAACCCTTACTCTCAATTTAACCCTTGCTGTGATCCAACCGTAGGATTGTGCGCAAGAGGCTGTGAAGAATCATCAGCATCTAGATAAAAAATTTTTTTAATTCTAATTATAGAATAAGATGATCGTTACAGTAATTGGAAATGGATTTGTAGGTAAAGCTACCAATTTACTTCATAATGATAATGTAATTGTTTGGTTTTACGACATTGTACCCGAATTATGTAATCCAATAAACTTGACTTTTGATACCATTAACAAACAGAGTGATATTGTTTTTATTTGTGTACCAACACCAATGAATGTAGATGGATCTTGTAATACAAAAATTGTGGAAAGTGTTTTGAAAAAGTTGAACCACCCATGTGTTATTCTGCGTTCTACTGTTCCTATCGGTTTTGCTGATCGTCACAATTGCTTTTTTATGCCAGAGTTTTTAACGGAAAAAAATTGGCCACAAGATTTTTATAATTGTCCATTGTGGGTGTTTGGTACTCCTCAATATCATTCCAACTTGTCAGATTTTTACACCAAAATAGAATATTTGATGAATTCTGCACACAACCACCAAAAAATTAAAAGCAAGGAGATTTTATTTTGTACCAACAAGGAAGCTGAAATGATTAAATTAGTCCGTAATAATTTTTTATCCACCAAAGTCGTGTTTTTTAATCATATCTGGGATTTGTGTCAAAAATTGGATATCGACTATAAACATGTTATTGAAGGCGTCGGTGCTGATGATCGAATAGGGTTTTCACATACTGCTGTTGACGGGGTTCAGTATCGAGGTTATGGAGGTACTTGCTTTCCAAAGGATACAAATTCACTTTTTCACATTTTACAAGAAAATGATATTGTCGCTCCACTCATTGAAGGAAATTTGTATGCCAATGAATACTTTTTTTGTCCAGATAAAAAATGGCTTTCCATGTACAATCGCGCAATCACAGAATTAAATGGAACCATTGTATTGTATGTTGGTGTTGATTCAAAATTAACCAGCAGAATAAAAGCGGATCTAAAAAATGGAGATTATGTTATTACTCTAGATCAAAAAGATCGTCTTACGATTGATCACGCAAATTATTATTTCAAAAAAACCAATTTGACTGAAAAAATTTTTATACCAAAATGTGACAAGGTTATTTATTATATTCCGGAAACTCGTCCTTTGTTGGAATCCATGGAAATTTGGATTCAAGTGCGTAAATTTTGTTCCGCTTATCAACTACCATTATTATTAATCTTGGATAATAATACTAGTCAACAATTTTGGATACAAAGTTGTATAGATGATAAACTGATTACGATCGAATATAAGTAAAATTTTTATACAGTTCCATTAACCCATTGCACATATCCTCCAATCGATTCAGAAACACCAGTAATCGCTTGGAAAAATGCATTTACTCCGGTATCATCGGTGTATGGAATTGTAATATATCCAGAAGCAGTTTCCGTAATCGGATTGGTGGCATTTCCACTCGATTGATAAAAATACAAATTTGGATTGCCCGAAGTATTGGTACCAGCCCCAGTATAAAGATTTGCAAAATTAATGGCAGGAAGTAAGAAAGTATTACCATAAGTGTTATAGTTGGCGTTTTGAGATAAATAATATGCAAAGCCAGTAGAACCGGTCCATAGGATATTGTAATTTGCACAATATTCATTGGTAGTGCCTACATTTTCAGTATACATTTGAGTTTGGAAATAATCATAGGAACCAGTAGAATCACTTAGCAAAGTGCTGACTACGCTTTGTCCAGTTCCATTATAATTAGAGCAAGAGTGAGCAACACTCACAATAATAATACACTTGAATGTGTAAAATGTAGAATTTGAATTAGTTTTAAGGTAATTAAACAAATTTA